>OJNH01000921.1_pt1 | contig 25161 bp, 13 predicted proteins | sample 1597361 | NCBI WGS metagenome assembly OJNH01 (sample SAMEA2452136, study PRJEB22498) | human gut metagenome | biome: human feces; feature: human gut; material: feces | place: Australia | collected 2012
GCATGTGCATTTTCGTCGTTCCCCTCGGCAAGAAGCTGCACATTCTCACAAGCCTCAATGATCGTAAGATCCGGATAAGCTGCCGCCACATCTTTCATAAACGATTCGATTCCGCCTCCATTGATGATAAACACATCCGCCGTGCTCAAAAGCTTCATATCTTCCGGTGTCAGCTGAAAGTCATGCAGACAGCCGGTCTGTGGTTCACTGAGATTTTCGAGTCTCACATCTGTGGCATCTCCAATAACATTCTCGGCTGCAATATACATTGGATAAAAAGAAGTAACTACCGTAAGCTCTTTGGATGCGGGTGTTTCCTGCCTGCGGGCAGCCACAGTTCCGATAAGGACAGACACCAGCAGAATGCCGGCCAGCATCAGACATACAAATAAATTCTTATTCTTTTTCATAGAAAACTTGACACTATCCTTTCTTTTTATTTGCTTTCTTTTTTGCCGCTGCTTTCTTCTGTGTTTTCTTTGCCCCCGGACGATCCGTTGCTTTCCACCGTGGCTTGCGGGCAGGTGTATCATTTTTCTGCACCTGTTCTTTTTGTTTCTTTTGTTCTTTTTTCTTTTGTTCCTCAAGAATTTCTTCCGGGATTTCCACAAGGGAATCAATCAGCTCCCAGATTTCTTCGCGCCCCTGCTTTGTCTCTGCCGAAAACGGAATCACTATGGATTCCGGCTCCATCTGCAACACTTCCCTGATCATCTGCACATGGCGGATAACCTGTCCTCGTTTTAACTTGTCTGCTTTGGTTGCAATAATAATCGGTGCATATCCCTGATGCCCCATCCACTCGTACATCAGCTGATCATTTTCCGATGGCTCGTGGCGGATATCGATCAACAGAAACACCGCTTTCAGGCGCTTGGAAGTATGCAGATAATTCTCAATCATCTGTCCCCACTTCGCCTTGATTTCCACATTTGCATTCGCATAACCATATCCCGGCAGATCCACCAGATACATCGATTCATTGACATTATAAAAATTAATCGTCTGGGTCTTTCCCGGCTGGGATGAAGTACGGGCCAGCGCTTTTCGGTTCATCAGCGCATTGATCAGGGATGACTTTCCCACGTTTGACTTTCCGGCGAAAGCCACTTCATCAAGCATATTGTCCGGAATTGTACTCGTAATTCCACACACGGTCTCCAGATTTACATTTTTTATTACCATACGGTACCTCTTTTCTACGATAAAAAAGTGCGCACTTACTTTTGCAGTGTAACAATAAAGGCTGTCTTATACAAAAGCAGCCTTTATTACCTGATCCATATGTTCCACCAGAAGTATTTCCATTCCTTCTGTAATTTCTTCTGAAATCTCGCTGAGATCTTTTTCGTTTTCTTTTGGAACGCATACAGTATACATTCCTGCATTCTTTGCTGCCAGCAGTTTTTCCTTGAGACCTCCGATTGGAAGTACGCGCCCCCGCAGCGTGATTTCTCCGGTCATTGCAATATCTGCGCGCACCGGATGATTAGTAATAGCAGAAAGCATGGCAAGTGCCATCGTAATACCTGCCGATGGTCCATCTTTCGGTACCGCTCCCTCCGGAATATGGATATGGATGTCATTCTCCTGGAAAAATTCCGGCTTCACGTCATACTGTCCACTAATGGAACGAATATAACTGATGCCGGTCTGTGCAGACTCTTTCATGACATTTCCAAGGGATCCTGTCACCTGAACCGCTCCTTTTCCCGGCATAACATTTACTTCAATCTTTAATGTCACCCCACCAACAGCTGTCCAAGCCAGTCCATGAACAATTCCGACATGATCTCTTAGTGTGTCTTTTTCCCATTCATAAACAGGTCTTCCAAGATAATCTTTGATCACTTTCTTTGTGATTGTTACTTTTCTGTGTTTCTTCTGGTAGATGTCTCTTGTCACCTTTCTCGAAACTTGTCCAATTCTTCTCTCTAAGTTTCTGACCCCTGCTTCTCTTGTGTAATCTGTGATCAGAAATCTCAGGGCATCTTCCTTCCAGTGAATCTGTGTATCATTTAATCCATTTGCTTCCATCTGTTTCTTTACCAGATAGTCATTCGCAATGTGATACTTCTCATTGTCTGTATAACTTGATACCTCGATGATCTCCATACGGTCAAGCAGTGGTCTTGGAATCGTAGAAAGGTCATTGGCCGTTGCAACAAATAAGACATCACTTAAATTCAATGCAACTTCCAGATAATGATCTGTAAAATGTTCATTCTGTTCCGGGTCTAATACTTCAAGCAGTGCAGACGCGGTATCTCCTCTCTGGTCTTTCCCTGTCTTATCGATCTCATCCAATAACATTAACGGATTTCTAACTTTTACCTTCTTTAATGCTTCAACAATACGTCCTGGCATCGCTCCAACATAAGTTTTCCTATGTCCACGGATCTCTGATTCATCCCTGACGCCGCCAAGAGATAAACGAATATATTTTTTGTTCGTTGCTTTCGCAATTGATCTGGCAATAGATGTCTTTCCTGTTCCTGGAGGTCCTACAAGACAAAGGATCGCTGCATCTTTCTTTCCACTCATAGCACGTGCTGCTAAATATTCCAAAACACGTTCCTTGACTTTTTCCATTCCATAATGATCTCGATTGAGCACCTGTTGTGCATGATCTAAGTCTGTGGAATCTTCGCTCATCTCTTCCCATGGAACTTCAAACATTGTCTCGATATAAGTTCTTAACACAGAGCTTTCTGGTGTCTGATTTCCCATTGTTTGAAAACGCAATATCTCTTTTTTGAGCTTCTCTTTGACTTCATCGGATGCTTTTAGATTCTTAAGTTTCTCCATAAATTCATCCGCTTCATCTTCTACATTCGTCTCTCCAAGTTCCTCACGGATCACTTTGATCTGCTCTCGCAGCACATATTCTTTCTGATTTTTGTCAATATTCACTTTAACTTTCTGTTGGATCTTCTGCTTCAATTTCAGAACATCTAGTTCTTCCTGCAGCATGACAAGCATTAATTCACAGCGCTCTTTTAGATCCATTTCTTCCAAAAGTTTCTGTTTCTCTGGATAAGAAAATGGAATATGTGTTGCAAGTTCGTCCACCAGAATCTCCACATCTGTCAATAATAAAATATAATTTACCATATTCTGATCCAAATGTGGCCAGGCTTTCGCATAACCTTCAAATGCTTCTTTGATCATTCGAAGAAATGCTTCTCTTTCAAATTCCTCAAATGACTGTTGTTCTACATGATCATATAAAACCTCTACTTTATAGAATGGTTCGTACTCAACAGTTTCAGAAAGCTCTGCACGAAATAATCCTTCTGCAAAAACTCTCAAAATATTCTTTGGAAGCTTTACAACCTGTTTGATCCTTGCCAGTGTTCCTACACGATATAAATCTTCAATTCCTGGGTCTTCTGCCGTCGGATCGATCTGATTATTTAAAAAGATCATCTGATCATGTTCCATAGCTTCTTCAATTGCTTTTACAGAACGGCTTCGTGATACATCAAAATGAATGACTGTATTCGGAAATATATACTTGCCTCTCAGTGGAAGCATTGGTAGTGTTTTTTTCATTCAAGTCTTCCTTTCATTTCTGAATTATTTGTCTGTAAATTTCGTCAGACATGAAGAAAAACTGCTTTGACACAAGAATCTCTTGCATGAAAGCAGTTTTTATTTCGGCTAATCTATCTATGCAATCTCACCATGATTGCTTGTCTTTACCCGTTTCTTTGGCACTGCGGCTTTCACCTTCACTCCAGAATGTTCGATCATTGGTTTTTCTTTACCTTCTACGACATCTTTTGTGATCAGGCACTCTGATACATCTGTCTGTGATGGGATTTCGTACATTAAATCCATGATCACATCTTCCATGATCGCACGAAGTCCTCTGGCACCTGTCTTACGTTCTAATGCTTTCTTGGCAATTGCAATTAATGCATCATCATCAAACATAAGTTTCACACCATCCATCTCGAACAATCTCTGGTACTGTTTCACAAGAGCACTCTTTGGTTCTTTCAAAATGCGCACTAAGGCTTCTTCATCCAATGGATTTAAAGATACATTCACTGGAACTCGTCCAATGAACTCTGGAATCAGACCAAACTTCACAAAATCTTCTGGCAATACCTGTCTTAACAGCTCACCGAGATCTGTTTCCTTCTGCCCAAATACATCTGCTCCAAATCCAATAGATTTCTTGCCAATTCTTGATTCGATGATCTTCTCTAATCCGTCAAAGGCTCCTCCACAGATAAACAGGATATTGGATGTATCAATCTGAATAAATTCCTGATGAGGATGTTTTCTTCCTCCCTGTGGCGGCACAGACGCTACAGTACCTTCAATGATCTTTAATAATGCCTGCTGCACACCCTCTCCAGAGACATCTCTTGTGATCGATGTATTCTCAGACTTTCTTGTGATCTTATCAATCTCATCAATATAGATGATTCCACACTGTGCACGGTCAATATCATAATCTGCTGCCTGAATGATCTTAAGAAGAATATTCTCAACATCCTCACCAACATATCCTGCTTCTGTAAGAGCAGTCGCATCTGCGATCGCAAATGGTACATTTAACATCTTTGCTAATGTCTGGGCTAATAATGTTTTTCCTGAACCTGTTGGTCCAAGCATTAAAATATTACTCTTCTGCAATTCTACATCAGAGTCTCCACCCATTAAAATTCTTTTGTAATGATTATATACAGCTACGGAAAGTACTTTCTTTGCTTCATCCTGTCCAATAACATACTGGTCTAGAAATTCTTTGATCTCTTTTGGCTTACGTAAATTGATCTCTCCGTCATTCTCTGCATACTGTTCAAATTCTTCTTCAATAATCTCAGAACAAATGTCAATACATTCATCACAAATATAAACATTCTTACCCTTTGGTCCCGCGATCAGTTTGCGGACTTGGTCCTGTGTCTTATTGCAAAAAGAACATCTTAATACTTTTTTTTCGTCATTATAACCTGCCACCAGATCACCCCACTATTCTATCACTATCTATTTTCCATAACCTTATCGATCAGGCCGTATTCCAGTGCTTCCTGTGCAGTGAGCCAGTTATCACGTTCTGTATCCTTGACGATTGTCTCGTATGGCTGTCCTGTATTCTCGCTTAAGATCGTGTTTAATTTCTTCTTTGTTCTAAGAATATGTTCTGCTGCGATCTCAATCTCTGTTGCCTGTCCCTGTGCTCCTCCAGATGGCTGATGGATCATGATCTCAGCATTCGGTAAAGCCAGACGTTTTCCTTTTGTTCCACCAGATAACAGAAACGCTCCCATGCTGGCAGCCATTCCCATACACATTGTGGATACGTCACACTTCACATACTGCATCGTATCATAAATCGCCATTCCGGCGGTTACAGAACCGCCAGGGCTATTGATATATAAATTGATGTCTTTATCTGGATCTTCTGATTCTAAGAATAATAACTGAGAAACCACAAGTCCTGCTGTGACATCATTCACTTCTTCTCCTAAGAAAATGATTCTTTCTTTCAGCAGTCTGGAGTAAATATCATAAGATCTTTCTCCTCTGCTTGTTTGTTCAATGACATAAGGTACTAAACTCATCCTTGCATCCTCCTAATGATAGTTAAGGCAGTTTATTTATGTCTGTCAAATAGAACATAAAGTTATAAAATGCCTTGCTTATTTTGCTTCACCTACAAGGAAATCTACAGCTTTCTGTACTGCGATGTCATCCATCATCTGGTCTTTCTGAGCTCCCTGAATGATCTTTTCAAGCTGCTCTGTTTCCATCTGATACATTCCTGCCATCTTTTCCAGTTCTGCTTTGAAGTCTTCCTCGCTTGCTGTGATATTTTCTGCTTTCGCGATTGCTTCTAATACCAGACGTGTTTCGATTCTCTTAACTGCCTGTGGTTTTAAGTCATCTGCGAATTTCTGTGCATCCATTCCAGAGAACATTAAATACTGTTCCATAGAAAGTCCCTGATAGCTTAATCTCTGAGCAAATTCATCTGTCATCTGCTGAACCTGTTCTTCGATCATAGCTTCTGGAATATCCATTGTAGCTGCTTCTACAGCTGCATCTACGATCTTGTTTTCTCTTTCAGTATTAGCTGCTTCTTTCTTTCTATCGCGGATCTTTTCTTTAATATCTGCTTTGTAATCTTCTAATGTTTCAAATTCAGATACTTCTGCTGCGAATTCATCATCTAATTCTGGAAGTTCTTTTTCTTTGATTGCTTTTACTGTTACTGTAAATACAGCATCTTTTCCTGCAAGATCAGGTGCATGATATTCTTCTGGGAATGTCACGTTGATATCTGCTGTTTCGTTTAAATTCTTTCCTACTAACTGTTCTTCAAATCCTGGGATGAATGCTCCAGATCCGATAACTAATGTCTGATCTTCAGCTGTTCCACCTTCGAATTTCACTCCGTCAACAGATCCAGAGTAATCAATTGTTAAGATATCACCGTCTTTTACTGCACGATCTTCAATTGTGATCTCTCTTGCGTTCTGTTCCTGAACTTTCTTTAATTCTTCTTCGATTTCGTCTTTTTTCACTGTAACTCTTGTTTTAGGTACTTCAATTCCTTTGTAGTCTCCTAAAGTTACTTCTGGTTTTAATGCAAATGTTGCTGTGAAGATAAAGTCTTTACCTTTCTCTAACTGAGTAACATCGATTTCTGGTCTTGAAACGATCTCTAAATCTGTATCTTTCATAGCTTCTGCATAAGCGTCTGGAATTAAGATGTTTGCTGCATCTTCATAGAAGATTTCAACTCCGTATTCTTTTGCGATCAACTGGAAAGGTACTTTTCCTTTACGGAATCCAGGTACATTAAACTGTCCTTTTTTCTTGTTGAAAGCCTGTTTGATAGCGTCATCTAATTTCGCTGCTTCAACTTCAATTGTTACCTTTGCCATATTATGTTCTAAGTTTTCCACTTGCAAACTCATCTGTATAGATCCTCCTAAAAATTATTATCTTTTTTGTAATTTCACAAACATTCACCTATTATAGCATAAGATTTGCGCGTTATACAAGCATCTTTGCGTTATTTTTCACTTTTTTCTTGATAAACATACTCATTTGAACTGCTTAGTACCCTTAGAGCCTTACTGACGATACTCACTTTAAACGTATCCCCGTCTTTGAGATCTTTCTTCGATACCTCCAAAAGATGTTCATTATGGTAGGTTGTATTGATCTTTACATCGCCATCAAATACCTGACAGAAATTCGTAAAATTGTTTCCTACAATAAAGATGCTGTCCTTTGTCTCATATACCTTTGTCACCGTAAGCGGCCGGATTCCAAATTGAAGATCCGTTGCCTTAAATGGATTCTCCTGATTCCATACATACTGTTTTCCGTACAACATATCATACTGAAGCTCTTTCATGTCTTTCTGATAATTTTTTGTACCTTTTCTTGTCTGGTGAAAACTGTTCATTAGTCCTGTATGGATATTACACTTATTCAGAACTTCTGATCCAAGATCATACGCCTCGATCGTTCCGTCCTTCTTCTTCAATCCAATATTATCCCACATAAAATAACTTGTCTGATATTTATTTCCATATGTCAGATCTTCATCTTCGATCTCCAAACTTGGAAGATGATCTCCATACATACAAAGAATCGTTGGTTCTCCACGCTGTTGTAATGCTTTGACCAGTTTCCCGACAAATTGATCCATCTGATAAACCTGATTGACATAATAAGTATATTTATTCTTCAGTGCTTCATCCTCAATTCCTTCAACCGTGATCTCCGGATTCTCGATGATCTGTGTTGTTGGATAATCTCCATGTCCCTGTACAGAAATACAATAAACATAATCCTGTCCCTTCGTAGAATCCAAACTATCCATAATACAACCGGTCAGAATCTGATCTTTTGCCCATCCATTTTCTGTCCATTTCTTGATGTTCATACTTTCTTTTGTTGTAAATGTATCAAAACCAAGCTGTGAGAATACCAGATCTCGATCATAAAATGCCGCACTGTTATCATGGATCGCGTGTGCCTTATATCCGTAATTCTTCAATACCGTCGCCATGCTCTCTGTCGTTGTATTCTGAAGCACTGTTTTATATGGATATTCTGCTGCTCCAAAATGGTCCAGATTCATTCCTGTGATCAGTTCAAACTCAGAGTTTGCTGTTCCTGCCCCATAAGACGGCATAGAAAGCTGTCCAGAGGAATATCCTTTCATATACTTATGGAAATTTGGTAATGGATCTTTGTTAAACTTAACTCCTTTGACCTGCGTAATATCAAAATGTGATTCCAACTGTACAAAGATGATATTTGGTTTCTTTACCTTTTCTTTCTTCATCTTTGCAACCTTCTTCTGTGTTCGTTTCTCAATCTTTTTGATCTTCTTTTCTGAATAATCTGATGGTTTATCAATTCCATTCTTCAAGGCTGTAATACTGAAACAATACGGTGTTCCATAATCACTGAATGCAATTCGGATATTATGGATCTGATCTACCAGCATTCCACTCTTAAATCCATAAGAAGTAACTCCCGAAAATACTGCTATGATCACTATAACTTTTATAAATCCGCTCTTGCGGTTTAAGTGTTCTTCTATTGGAAGATACATATAAGCCACTACTAACAATACCAATGCGATCAGTAACAATGCTCCCATTGCTCCAATCTCAAGTGGCGAGAAGTAATTATTCATAACTGGCAATACAGACTTCATCAACGTAATATCTACATACGTAAATGGAGTATTTCTTGAACTGAGCATCATAAAATTTACGATTCCAACGATACTCCATAGCAGTGTTACTATTATATAGGAAAATAGTCGTCTCTTAGTAATCAGTGTCACAGAGTATGTTACGAAAATAATAAAGATGCTATATAAAAACATCTTACTTCTCTGATCCACAAATCCCACAGCACTAAGATCAAATGTCTGACGTCCCAAAACTTCCAATACAAACGCCAGCACAACTGACAATACAAAATTACATATCAATGGATGTTTTCGAAGCTTCTTTACGATCGTATTCCCGATATTCTTAAAAAAAGTTTTCATGCTTTTCTCCTTTGCTCTTTTTCGCTATCATAGTATTATATCATTCAAAACAGAAAGTATCTAGTTATAACTTCTTAAATCTTTATTAAATCTTTTTTTGTGCTATACTAAAGATAACAAAGTATATCTTACATACACGAGGTAATCATATGTCAACAAATGAAAAAAACAGATTCAGCACCCTGCTTGAAGAATTAATAAGTATCTCCGGTGTAAAAAATTCCGGTCTTGCAAAGGCATTGCAGTATGATGCCAGTTATATCAGCAAATGGGTCAGTGGACGCCTGCTCCCAACAGAAAAAACAAAGAAAAAGATTCTCTCTGGTCTAAGTCATGAAATTGTAAGCCAAAGTACTTCTGAAGGACTTGAAAATTTATATGCTAATTACCAGGTTTCATTTCCAGAAGAACTTGAAAATGTTATTTATGATAACTTAGAAATCGAATATGACTATGTTACAGATCTTCAAAATACTTGTGGTTCCTTAATCGCACCTGATGTGAGCTTCTTTGCATCTTTAAGCCCCGCCCAGTATATTACAAAGATGCAGCACCCTGTACTTAGACGAGTAAAAATGCTTGATATTATGGCAGAGATGGATCTTTTAAAATTAAACCACGAATACCGCTTACAGATTATGCAAGGTGATGTCCATCGAAAGTTATTACATACCTACCCGGATGTTCATTTCTCTCTTGTTATTGACTTGTCTCTTAATAAAATTGATGATATTTATGATTCAATCTTCATAATGAACATGCTTTCTGCCATGTCTCAGGTGGATTTTTATTTGTACCAGAATCAGCAAGCTTCTGGACGAATGATCTTTACAGTCAAAAATGATTTTATGATTTCCGCTCTTCTTGTAAATCCTGACCGTTGCATGTCAGTTACAATCAGCAGTAATGAGAAAAACTGCAACCCAATCTATCACGGAATAAAAGACAGATGTACCAGAGAATCTTTACTCTGCCGAAGAACAAGCATGAAAGAGATGCTTTCCTCTCACGATTATATGCATTCCATCTTGTCTCTTCATTCAAAATGGGGAATTGGTCACATGACAGAGCATTTCCTGCCAGATGATCTGTTTCATGAAATTCTTGATTTGCTTAAAAGCAGTAACGACGAATTGTTCTTTGATGAAGATCACCTTTGTTATCTTCATTCTATGACACAAAGAACACTCGCAGAATCAGAAATTGATCTTTTTATCCACTGCCAGGCATTATCAGATCTTGTAGTTGATGGAAATCTTGATTTTTACGACCAGAAAGTTCATCTTACTTTATCGCAGAGAAAAAAGTACTTCAATCATTTACTACATGTATTTGAGACGAATTCCAACCTTACCTTTAAGCTTGCAAAAGAACCAATGATCCTTGATTTCAAATATCAAACTAATCAATGTATCTTTTTGTCGGACCAGTTTTCTTATATTCGATTAAACACATATAACTGGGCAAATAATCTTGCGATCATTAATCATCCAAACCTTAAACATATGTTTGACCGTTTCTTTAACGCGGTATGGAATGATGCGACTAGTGAACTTCTCTCTGATTACAGTGAAATACATTCATTTTTCATCCATATCATTCAACAAATCAATATTTTATCAGAAATATAGATCATAACTTACTTTTTATGTAGCTGCAACATGCGATAAAATCGTTATTTTTTTATGTTGCAGTTGCTTTTTGTATAAAAATCAAAAAACGTCATTTTTTTCAAGTTTATTCTTATCAATTCATTCTTTTCTATGATAAACTAGAATTCAGCATTTAATTAATTATTATTTTTATATAAATGAATTAATGCAAAAACTAAAAAAAGAGGTTGTTATGATGAGTATAAAACAAAAATTGACTGGAAAACCAAGTATTGATCGTCCATGGATGCAATATTATCCACAGGAGATGATTGAAAATCTTACTGTTCCAAATTCTACACTTTATGAATATTTAATGTATAATTGTCCAGGTGATGATGTTGTTGCCATTCACTATTACGGACGTGACATCACATGGAAACAGATAAAAGAAGAAACAGACAAGGTTGCACGTGCTTTAAAGGCTGTTGGTTTTGGTGAAAACGATGAAATTCCTATGTTCCTAAGATCTGTGCCTGAATTTATCTTCCTGCTTTTAGGTGCAGAAAAAATCGGAGCTTCTCTACTTTGTCGAGATAATACAATTGAAGAAAATGTTGCAGCTGTCAAGAAAGCTGGAGCAAAAATAATTTTTGCTCATGATTTTCTTTCACAGGAAGATTTTAACAAATTCCGCGCTTGTGGTGTCCGTGAAGCAATCCTTTTAAGCCCACTGCGCAGTGCTGACAAATCAACTCTTCCTGATTACAGCTGGGATTTCTTAAATTCCCAATATACAGATTATCCTGCTTATGGTCCTTGTACTATGACATGGGATGACTTCCTTGCATTAGGCGAAAACTACACCGGGGAGGTAGAAGCACCTAAAGACATCCATCGTCCTTTATTCCGTGCATACACAAGTGGATCTACAGGTCCATCTAAACAGGTAGTCCATTCTGCGTTTTCTATGGTTGGTGCCGTACAGCAAATGAATTTCTACGGTTCTTCTGATCAATTTCGTCCAACATGGATGGTAACATTATTGCCACCATCTCTGGTTGCTGTTGTTGTTTCTATGGTATTATTGCCACTTGCATCCAACAAACTATTGATTCTTTGTCCATTTGTTGCAGCTGAGGACGTTGACCTTGAGATGATGCGCTATCGTCCAAACTGCTGGCCACTGATTCCGATGTTTATCGAGCTTGTTATGCGCAATGGAAGAGTTCCTGACGACTATGATATGTCTCATTTAATCTCTGCTGGTGCAGGATGCGAAGCATACAATAACAACCAGTTAGAACGTGCCCAGAAGTTCTTAAATGACCATAACTGTAAAACACGTTTTACCGCTGGATATGGATGCAGTGAAGCAGGATCTAACATGAGTCTTCCTATGTCCGCTCATCCAATTGGAAATGGAAACGTTGGAATTCCTATGCCACTGACTACAATCTCTATCTTCCAGCCAAATACAGAGGAAGAATGTACATATAATCAGTTAGGTGAGATTTGCCAGTCTGGTCCTGGAACAATGCTTGGATATGACAATAAGAAAGCAACTGATAACGCAATCAAACTCCATTCTGACGGCAAAAAATGGCTGCATACAGGTGATATTGGTTATATGACAGAAGATGGAACCATCTTTGAATTGACACGAGGAAGCGCTCCTCGTTATGGTGGAGGAGATCTTGCGACACTTCCAATGGAAAATCTGCTTGCTGATGCGAAAATTGAAGGAATTGATGACGAATTCTTTGTAATCATTCCTGATGAGGAACATCATCGTTGCTTCCTACCATATCTATTTGTAGTTTTAGAAGATGGTTATTCAGTTGACGATATCCGCGAAAAGGTTACCGAATGTCTGGAGCCATATATGTATCCTGTTGATATCATCGAACTTGAAGAACGTCCATTCTTCCATTTCAAAACAAATCGTATTGGTTTAACAAATGATATCTTAAATGGCAAATTCGAATAAATAAAAAAGTCGAAACACTTTGATTTTATATCATAAGTGTTTCGGCTTTTTCATTTATTATATTTATTTTACTGTAATTTTCACTCGTGCTTTCTTTTTACCTCCAATCACTGTAATCACACAAGTTCCCCTTTTTTTTGCTGTAATCTTTCCTTGGTTACTTACTGTTGCAATCTTGCTCCTGGATGTTTTATAAATAATTTTTTCATTAGCTTTCGCCGGGATTTTCTTAACTTTCAGTTGATAGTTTTTTCCTATTCCACGCAAAACTACAGTTTTTACATTAGGTTTTAATTTCTTAATCGCAACTTTTTTTTGTACTGTAACTTTGACTTTCGCACTAGCTCCACTCTTCATTATTACTGTGATATAACAAGTACCTTTAGATTTCGCAGTTATTTTTCCATTTCTATCCACTGTTATAACCTTCTTATTCGATGAAATCCATTTGGATATAGAATCTGAACTAATCTTTTTAACAACTGTTAATTTATATGTATTCTTAGCAATAAGCGTAAGAGTCTTTTTAGATAATGAAACCTCTGCTTTTTTTACCGTTACTACACAATTTAATTTCATATTGCTCTTTGTTGTTACTGTAATGACCACTTTTCCTGGTTTTTCTCCGTAAATCTCATTCCCCTTAACACGGACAATTCCATTCTTTGCTGCTTTTAAAGATTTTATATAATCATTAGGATAATTAGAATTTAAATCTATTTCTTTCCCTTCTGTAACATGGACAGTTAATTCCGTCTCTTCAAGAGATATATCTGGCGTAAGCCTTGCTATCATCTTTGCACGATTATCATTATAGAAATTTCCTTGGAATTTACATTTTGCTGTATATTCTTCTATTCCTTCTTCAATACAGTTGCTTTTCTTGATCACTATAGATGTTATTTCGCATTCAACCTTCTCTATATTTCCACACGATGAACAAACAAAAGAAGCTTCACAACTTTTCTTATCATCACTCCATATAAATTCCGGCTTCTTATAGTTATGTTCCAACGCATCAGAAACCACCTGATTGCAGAATGTACAACGATATTTTTTTACTTGAGAATCATAGATATAATGATGATCTACTTTATCATCTGTCACTTTGCAAGTTCTTTCTTTAATTCTTCCACAAACTTTGCAACGTTCTTCACTAAATCCTTTCCGTAAGCAAGTCGGATCTACTTTCACTGTCTCATACTCATGATCATCACCAATCAAATGCGTCATATCAATCATTTCTTTTGCATTCGCACATTTTTTAAATTGTGCATTATTACACATGAGTGTTTCTCCTAAAGATCCATAATAAGGAACATAATTTAACGCTTCCCTCTCATAAGAATACATACCACTCAAATTAGTTGCAAGAGATACATACATCTTCCCATCATCTTTAATCGAAAGACCTGCAATTGGATGTTCTACAAAATTGTAATTTGTATCATCTCCGGCTTTATCTGTCAAAAAAAAGCCTTCTCTGATTGGTGATATTGCATTATCTTTTTTAATATATAATTTATTATATTCCTTAATCTTTACTACACTTGCATCTTTCAGAGAATAAGCATAAATCTTATTTCCAAGATTAAAATACAAACTTCCATTATATAAGCTAGCACTATGCTGCAATGCTGGGTAAACCTTATTATAAACGATGTCTCTTTGATATTCTTCTTTGATTTCCTCATTCGTTTCCATCAAAGTACCATCTGTGTTATAAACCTGTCCTGATTCATAATCAATTAAAGTTTGCATTTTCCCATTCTCTCTCTGGCGCATTACAAGTTGGTCTTTTTTATCAATATACTTATAATTTCCAATAACTCCAAACACTTGGCTTTCCGGAACCACCTGAGGTTTTACATAATACCAAGCTTGATCATCATGAGATATCTCTGAAGAAACATTCGTATACCATTCATTACTATAATTAGTATCTACACATTTTTCCTTGTATGCACCATCAATCTTATTTGAAGATAGGTTCAACCAAGTTTCCATATTATCTTCTGTATACAAGAAAAATCTATGGCTGCAATTTCCATCTGTTTGAGTTCTTAATCTAGCAACCTCATCAATCTTGCTATCATCAAAACTTGGGTCTAAATAATACCAATTACCATTTATTTTAACAACATTCATATAATGAGGATTTCCATTCGTGTACTTAGAATAATCTATAATGTAATCATCACCAACTTCTTCCTTTGTCTTCCATGTTCCATCTGCATGTTTATAAATCTCCGGATGCATATTTTGAACTAGATAAGCATATGCTGCAGCATACCCTAAACAAATCGCTTTCTTATTATTTAATGCACCAAAAACTGTACTGGATAAAAATCCACTACCACCATTTCCGTTTTCTTCTAAATAATCTGTATCAAACGAAGTACGATTTGCCAACGCATCATGTACAACAAGCAGTTTCTCAATTTCTGACATATCATCATCTGTCTTGGAAAGAATTTCATCTTTAATTTTCAAAAGATTCTCCCCATAATTCTTTACATACATTTCAAGACTATATTTTATGCCTAATATTGTCTGATCTAACTGATTCAAATTCAAATTATTTTCATCAAGCTCAGCCAATTCTATGATTGCCCCCAATGGAGTCTCTTCCGTATCTTTATCTGCAAAATACGGAACTGCAACACCAAAATAATCTGGATTCGCCTCATAATACTTCTGCAATTCGACATAGTCACTGATTACCTGTTGTTTTAGTTTCTCTTGTGAATCATCCGCATCTGTCTTTTCCTCTATCTCATTAATTTCATTGATCACAGATTTTAAACTTTCATCTGTCTGTACTTTGATTGTCTGTACAGAACCACTCTCATCTGTTTGATAAGTACATTCCATTAAGCCTATTGTTCCGTAATCTTTTTGAAGTTCCGTTACTATTTGCTTTGTTTCAGTTTTATTAAGCTGATATTGTGAAACATCTATCGACGTCTTTCCATCTTTTCCAAACAACTGTTGCTCGATTACTTCTTTCGCTTCAACACTTGCCTGTACATTCACATGAGTATTTGGAAAATTTAAAGATAAAAAGACAAACAATACCATCATAATCCCCTTTTTTATGATTTTACTTAGTTTCATCTATAAACCTCCACAAACAAACTCCGATCACAACAAATAAGTGTAATCGGAGCATGTTCATCTCATGTTATTTTTTGATTTTAACTGATTTTTGTTTGCTCCATGCACTATAATATGTTACATTAGAGACTTTCTTGTAAGATCTGATTCTTACTTTATACGTCTTACCTTTTTTCAATTTGCTAATTGTCTTTGTCTTAGCTTTTGATGAAGCTTTAACTGTCTTAGCTTTTGATTTACCAGTTACATATTTAATCTGATATCCTGTAGACTTAGAATTCTTCGTCCATTTAATGTAAGCCTTCTTACCTTTTTTATTTGTAAGACTTGAGACTTTCATTGTACTTAAGCGATATCCTGTCTTAGCAGCTGAGTATGCACTTGATACTGTCTGGTTTCCATTGTAGTATGTTACAACTTTGTATACGTATTTCTGTCCGTTCTTTGTTGCTTTCTTATCGTTGTATTTTACTGTACTTGCAGATTTTACAGTTGCGATCTTAGTAAATTTCTTACCATCTGTGCTGCGGTATACATAGTATCCACTTGCTTTGCTGACTTTGTTCCAAGATACTGTTACATTGCTTGTTGCGTTTGCAACGCTTGTTACTTTTGTAGCCTGTGGAGCAATTGTCAGTGTAACTGTATTACTTGTAACTCCTGCATTATCACTTCCTGCATCAGCTGTTACTGTTACATAGTATACACCAGGATCCACTGGTTCGCTGATCTCATTCTTGCAATCTTTGTCAGAATAATAGCTGTAATTTAAGTTTACAACTTCTCCCTCTGTGATTGTTGGTTCATCGATTGAGATTGCCTTTCCTGTGTAAACTGCTTTCTTAGCTTTTAATGTGATCACTGGTTTCTTGTGTCCACATACTGTACATACGCCATTGTCATCATATTTATGACCAGTTTTCTGTACTGTTTCAATCTTAGATGTTGTATAAGTTTGATCATTAAAGCTGATTGTTGCTGTATATTTGATTGATCCATCTTCTGTACATGTCACTTCTTTTGTTGTTTCAGCTTTCACTGTACCAGGAACATTTTCAGTTTTTCCACAAATACTACATGTGAATGCAGCTACACAAACTTTGTTTCCTTCGTCATCTGTACTCCATGTATATACGGGATCTTTATACTGGTGTCCTGATGATTTTACGACTTCCTTATATGTCTCAGGATTTGTATATGTCTTACCACCAAATTCACAAGATGCTGTGTAAACAATCTCTCCATCTTCTTCACATGTTACTGCTTTTGTTGTTTCAGGAGTGATTGTACAATCTACAGTTTCAACATGTGAGTTATCATTTTCACATGTAAATGTTGCTGTACATGTCTTATGATCATCGGACCACTTAAATGTAGGTTCTCCATATTTATGTCCTAAAGGATCAACTACATCTGTTTCTTTTGTATCTGTGTAGTCTTTTCCATTCATTGAGACTGTTGCTGTATATGTTGTAGAACCTTTTGTTGTACATGTTGCAGCTACTATCTTAGAAGTTACTGTACAATCTTCTGTATGTTCTGTTCCACAAACTGTACATTTAAATGTTGCCTTACATGTCTTGTTATCGTCAGACCATTTGAATGTAGGTTCTCCGTATGTATGTTTCCCTGCTTCTACTGTAACTTTCTTTGATGCTTTATATTCTTTACCATCAATTGTTGCAGTCGCTACATATGTAACTTCTCCACCTTTTTCACAGTCAAAACCTTCTGGTTTTTCTACTTTAATGTCTGTAGTCTTAGCTGTCTTTGTAAGTTCCTGTGTATCTTTGTTCTGGTCATCTAATAAAGCGTCTAATTCTTTACCTTCACATTCTGTACAAGAAACTGTTACTTCTGCTTCTGTATTATCATCATTCCATGTTGCTGTTGCATTTCCATATGCATGTTCTGCTGTTTCACCATCTGGAAGAGATGACTGTGCATCTAAACATTTTGTACATAAATAGTAGGTACCAGACTTTCTATTACCAGCATCATCTTTTGTATAATAAAGATCATTTGCTTTGATATAATGATGTCCTGTTGCTTTCTGATCTGTATCTTCTTTCGTGTCAGCTTTGACAATACCACAGTCTGCATCTGTACAACGTTCTTCTGTGAATCCATTTGCATCACAAGTTGGATCGACTGTTACTTTATCAAAATGATGTGCTGATTCATCTGTTGAAGAAACTTTTGACATATCCAGTGTATCTACAAAATTTGCACTCCACATAAATTCCTGGTTGTCGTTATCTCCGCCTCTTGAGATTGTCTGATTGCCCATCTTATAGTTCATGTATTCACTATTGTAGTTTGTTTCTTCATATTTATAATCAGATGCATAACAATAGTTTGTTGCAATAGATACATACATCTTTCCATCATCTTTGATCGCTAATGCAGCAATTGGATGATTCTTTACTGTATGAACCGTCTTGTCTTTGTCAGTTGTTACTGTAAATGACATTCCTGTGAATTCATTATCTTCATCCTGCTGTGCGGAAACTGTATTGTATTCTTTAACTTCTGTAATCTTATCTGACCCTAAATCATATTTGAAAATCTTATTATTAACATTAAAGTATAATGCACTGTTATAATAACCTACAGAATGTGTAATTCCAGCATATTTTTTTGAATTCACATCATTATCTACTGCAAATTCTTTTTTAACAAGTTCTGCAGCTTCTGTATTATCACTCTTTGTGTCTCCTGTAGATAAGTTAAGAAGAACTTCTTCTCCATCACTTGAAGTTAATCCAGATTTGCGAGGAACTCGAACAATCTGTTCTTCTCCCTTTTTATATCCACCTGACTGGCTGTAGCTAGATGTATTCTTTATATAATAATAATATGTATCATCATAAGAAACCGGTCCCTGCGCATTGTTTACCCATGAATCTTCATATGTAGTATCTGTCGCAACATTTTCATATAATGTATCAATGTAATCAAAGTTTCCATCAAACTGTTTTCTTAAAGTTGTATCACTTACTAAGAAATAAGAATGAGTCATATTACCATCAGTCTCAACTCTATTACGCTGCATACATTCTACATAAATGTCATTGTAGCAAGAATCTACATAGTACCATTTTCCATCAACTTTTGCTGCACTAAAGAAATGAGGGTTATTGAAATTAGATGTTTCTCCTAACATTTCTACTTCAGAATTCCACTGAATTCTAACAAAATCCACCATATAATCAGGTGTTCCACCTTCTTCATAGATTTCGTTTCCCTGATCGTCTTTAACCGGATTTCCATCTTCATCTTTCTTCAGTACTTTTGTTATATACTGTTTGTTTCCTTCACTATCTAAGATAGCGTTACCATCAGCATCTGTCTTCAGTTCTAATTTACCGTTAACTTCATCTTTTGTCTTCCATGTTCCATCAGAGTTTTTGTAAACTTCTGGGAATGCGCACTGCACAAGATAGTTATAAGCTGCTGTATATGACATACATACAGATTTTCTATTTGTAAGAGTTCCAAATGCTGTTGATTTATATAATTCTGCAAATGGATCAGCTGCTGCTTTCTGAACTTTTGCTTCAACTGCCTGTTTGCTTGTATCTTCTGAACTAGAATCCTTTTTCTGATTCTTCATGATATCAGCCATATCAAAATTACTGTAATTACCTAACCAGTCATTCAGTACTAGTAATTTCTCAGCTGTTGTCATGCCATCCTTAATATGGGACAGTGCCTGTTTTCTAGCGGCTAACAGCTCATCTCCATGAACCTGAACCAATCCTGGCAATGCCTGTTTAAATCCATCAACTAACTGTTGAACTTGGTCGATCGTTACTCCACCTTCAACTCCGATTGCTGCTCTTGGAATATCAGCAACAGAAAGTAAGGCACTGATTGGTCCTTCTTTTGCATCTTTTGATGTGAAGTATGGTACTGCAATACCAAAGTACTCTGGCTGAGATTCATAGTATGACTGAAGTTCAGCATAACTTTTCTCTACTTCTTCCATTGTAGCTTCTGAAGCCTTATCCTCATCACTAGCAGCATCGTTGATTGCTTCTAATTCATCAACTGCCATTAAATAAGTTACATCCGTCTCAACATTTACAGTTTCGACTTTTCCTTCAGAATTTGTATCATAAGTAACATCTGTTAATTTAGACAGACTATTATCTTTTAATACTTTGTTTGTAGCTTTCTTTACTTCTGCTTTAGATGCATCATAATCAGATACATCAATCTTTGTTTGATCACGATCTTTGACGATTCCTTCTTCAATCGTATCCTGTAAACTCTGTGTTGAAGCTGCAGATTTTGATTTGCTCCCTGCCTTCTTCGTTTCTGTTGTTACTTTCTTTGCTGCTGTCGTAGCTGCTGCTTTTGTTGCGCTTTCTACAGCTTTCTTTGCTGTTTCTTGCGCCTGTGTTGCTTCTTTAGTTGCATCGGAAGTTATTGTCTCTTCATTTAATGCTGTGGAAGCGTCTGTAGCAGTAGCAGCTGCTACTGTTGGCATAGGCATCATGCTGACATTAACTGTCAAAACTGTTAACCATGCCAGAATCTTCTTCATCTTCCTCATAGTTCCTCCTTCTCATCAACTCATGTGTTAATTATTTTGTTCTATGGTTATATAACTCATCGAGCCCTATAACCCCCCTATAATACAAATGTCAAAAATATATGCGATATCTTCCTGACCTAAGGAAAATATCGCAAACAAATTGCGATCATTTGTATTCATCATCACATGTATATTATACATTTATTGGTACTTTTCGTCAATTACTTCTTCTGTTTTAAATACACTTTCTTTTTAATAGGTAAATTCATTTCATTCACATAAACTTATTAAGTTTTTATAAAATACAACGTTCTCATTTGACTTCACACATATTCCGTGTTAAAATCACTAGCGTTAAAAACTTTGGGTTTTGAGTTTTTGACAAAATATGTTCGAAGGGAGTTTTACAGAATTTAAGCGCCATGCACCTTCCTGATACGGAAACAGACCGATGAGGTTCTGATAGGAAGGTTAACGAGGAGGAAAGTAATCGAAAGATTCGGCGGATGCTTTCCCGCAGCTCCAGACTACGTGATATACTGAGTAAACCCATGAGTGATCATGAAACAGAGGCAGTATAATCTGGACAAAACCGCATATGATTTAGAAAAAGAAAACAAAAGATTTATTTGGAAGTTTTTTACATATCTATACTTCCTTTTATTTTCTTTGCGCAATTTTAAGGAGATTTATATTATGTGTGGAATTATTGGATTTACTGGAAATTTACAGGCACCTGGAATTTTAGTTGATGGATTACAGCAGTTAGAATACAGAGGATATGACAGTGCCGGAATCGCAGTAAATAATGGATCAGAAACTAAGATCGTAAAAACAACTGGAAAAGTTGCAACACTTCGTGAGAAAGTTGAAGCTACTGCTGACCTTGCTGGAACATGCGGTATCGGACATACTCGCTGGGCAACTCATGGTGGTGTTACAGAAGTTAACGCACATCCTCATGTATCTGGAAATGTAACTCTGATCCATAACGGAATCATTGAAAACTACAAAGAATTAGCTGCTTCCTTAAAAACAAAAGGATTTACTGCTATTTCTGAAACAGATACCGAAGTTGCAGCAATGCTGATCGACTCTTTATATGATGGAGATCCATTTGCAGCGTTAAAAGAAGCTGATAAAGCTTTAGAAGGAGCTTATGGTTTCTGTGTTATGTTCAAAGATCATCCAGGAGAGATCTATTGCATGAGAAATGCAAGTCCATTAGTAGCATCTCATACAGAAGATGGTTCTTTCATCGCTTCTGATATGGTTGCTTTATTAAAATATACAAAAGATTATTTCGTAGTACCTGAAGAACATATCGTTGTCATGAAAGCTGACAGTATTACATTATACACAATGGATGGTGGGGTTGAAGAACCTAAGATGCTTCATGTTGACTGGGATACAACAGCTGCCCAGAAAGGCGGATATGATTTCTTTATGCAGAAAGAGATCTATGATCAGCCAGAGGCTCTTCATAATACAATCATGCCTCGTATCCATAATGGTCACGCTGACTTTAGTGCAGATAACATCTCTGATGATATCTTTAAAGGTGTAAACCGTGTGATCGTAACAGCTTGTGGTACTGCATGGCATGCAGGATTAGTTGGAAGACATCTGATCGAAGCTATGATCCGTATTCCTGTAACTGTTGAATTAGCTTCTGAATTCCGTTACATGAATCCGATCTTAGATGAACATACTTTAGTTGTTGTCATCACACAGTCTGGTGAAACAGCTGATTCCCTTGCTGCACTTCGTCTTGCAAATGAACGTGGAGCAAAAACGATCTCTATCGTTAACGTAAAAGGATCAAGTATCGCTCGTGAAAGTGATTATGTATTATATACACATGCAGGTCCAGAGATCGCTGTTGCAAGTACAAAAGCGTTCTCTGTACAGTGTGCAGGTATGTATCTGATCGCATTAAAACTTGCAGAAGTTAACAACTTAATGACAGATGAACAGATGAAAGATTTCTGTGATAAATTTGAACAGGCGATCGGAACTGTTGAAGAAGTCTTAAAGATGGATGATTATATCAAAGGAATCTCAGAAAAGATCAAAGATACATTCTCTGCTTTCTATCTTGGAAGAGGATTAGATTACGGTATCGCTTGTGAAGCCTGCTTAAAATTAAAAGAAATCTCTTATGTAAATGCAGAAGCATACTGTGCCGGAGAATTGAAACATGGAACAATTTCTCTGATCACAGAAGGTGTACCTATTATTGCGATCGCTACACAGGAAAATGTCTTACCAAAATTAATGGCAAACGTTGAAGAAGTAAAAGCTCGTGGTGCTCATGTGATCGTAGTAACAGATAAAGATATGAGTAATTACGAAGGAATCTATGATGATCTGATCCAGGTTCCTGCAACAGACGACCTGTTTGCAACATTTGCTTCTACCGTTGCATTACAGTTACTTGCTTATCATGTCACAGTATTTAGAGGATATGATGTAGACCAGCCAAGAAACCTGGCTAAATCTGTAACTGTAGAGTAGGCATTGAGTTGACGTGTTCAACACGCAACAACCTAGATTCACAGAACAAAGAAACTTATATAAAAAGAAGTGATAGAGTTTAAGGCTTCCGCACCAAATTCTATCACTTCTTTTTATTCATATATCATTTAATTTTGATTCAAAAAAACATCTTCTATTATAATTCTACTCTTCCGTATAATATCTGCCCAAAGCATCCGCACCCATGATCGCAGCATACAGATCTTCTGATTCCACATCAAATGGCATATTCCCCATTGTATCATCTGGTGCACATGCAAGACGTGCCACTTCCATGATCTGCTCTGGTTTCACTTCCTCGATTCCTAATCCTTTTAATGTTACAGGAAGTCCAATTTCACTGCAGAAATCAATCACTTCCATGATCTCATCTTCTCCCGCATCTTCTAATACCAGCTGAACCAGTGTTCCGAATGCCACCTTCTCTCCATGATACATCTTATGTGTTTCTGGAATTGCTGTAAATCCGTTGTGGATCGCATGAGCCCCTGCTAATCCTCCACTCTCAAATCCGATTCCTGATAAATAAGTATTAGCTTCAATAACATTCTCCACAGCTTTTGTACAAATTCCTTCTTTAGCTGCTATCATTGCCTGTACTCCATTTTCCATTAATGTATCATAGCATAATTGAGCAAAATTCATTGCTGCCAATGTACATTTACCTCCAACACAGTTACTTGCATCAGATCTTTTACATGCTCTCGCTTCAAAATATGTCGCTAAAGCATCTCCCATTCCTGAGATCAACAGTCTTACTGGTGCTTTACAGACGATATCGGTATCTACCATGACCATATCTGGGCTTGATGGCAAGAACAGATATTTTTCAAAAACACCTTCATCTGTATAGATAACAGATAATGCACTGCATGGTGCATCCGTAGATGCGATCGTTGGCACGATGATCACTGGTTTCTTTGTATAATAGGCAACCGCTTTTGATGTATCATGAATCTTACCACCGCCAATTCCAATGATCACATCACTTCCTGCTTCTTCCACGATCTTTATAATTCGGTTGATCTCCGTCATACAGCATTCTCCATTGAACACATCATAAACAAGATTGCTGTCTTTATTTCCTTCATTGATCGCCGGTTCTACTCTTTTTCTTCCAGATGCACTCGTCAGAATAAAGAGATTCTTTCCAAATTTATCTGCATAAGAACAAAGATTCTTCATCTCTCCTTTACCTTGAATGTAGCGTGTTGGACTTCCAATAATTGCTGCCATAATATTTCCCTCCATATCAACTCTATTTCTCATCATGATACCATGGTCAAAATACCATTTGATATCAACATCTCGTTATTATTATAACACTATTTTATTAAAATAACAAATCTTTTTTATTCTGATTCTTTGCATTACACATTCACTTCAAATACCTGCCCCGGTTCTTTTACCTCTATTACACGTTCTTTGTATGGCTCTGCCTCAGGGTTCTCCATCAGACGGTCATAAACTTCGTAATCTCCCCACATATGCATCGGAAAGACCAGTTCTGTATCTGTATGCTTCATGAAATAATCCAGTCCCCAGTAATATTGCTCTTCCTGTCTTGGATCTAACGGAACAAATGCTACATCAATCCGTATATTTTTTAATTTATGGATTTCTTTCTGATAATCCATCCGCATCTGTTCGTTATAATATTCACTTTCTTCTTCCCAATGCCACCAGTTCAGATCTCCTGCGTGATAAATAATCCTATCATCTACATACACAAGAAATGCTACACCCGCATCCGTAGAATGAAGTGTCTGTACTTTCAGATTACCAATCCGATATTCTTTGTCGGCAATAACAAACCATACCTTTGAAGGGACCGGCTTTTCTGTAATATCTGCCGACAGTACATATCTTATGTTCGGATATATGTTCTCCAGCTCAAATATTTTCCGGTCAAAATGATCGTAATGTGAATGGCTGGAAAATACATAAATTTCTTTTTCCGAATCAAATTCAGGAAGTTTACCTTTATACCAGTCGAAGATCAATACATATTTTTTGTATTCTACAGCAAAACCGCTGTGATCCAGGTACGTGATCTTCATTCTTTATGCCTCTCCCTTGATAACCTTTACAGCATGCACAAGTTCCGGAAGTAAGAATCTGAGACTTTCTTTTACTGCCTGTGCTTTTCCCGGAAGGTTTACGATCAGTGTATCTCCACTGATTCCGGCCACACTTCTGTTCAGCATACTGCGTCTTGTCAGTTTCATAGTATGCGCTCTCATTGCTTCAGGAATCCCCGGTACCGGTCTGTCTACAATATTCATGGTTGCTTCTGGTGTACAGTCACCCGGATTACATCCCGCACCGCCTGTTG
>OJNH01000930.1_pt1 | contig 25097 bp, 53 predicted proteins | sample 1597361 | NCBI WGS metagenome assembly OJNH01 (sample SAMEA2452136, study PRJEB22498) | human gut metagenome | biome: human feces; feature: human gut; material: feces | place: Australia | collected 2012
CTGACTATTAAAATACCATGCCCTACGGGCACAGAATCACTTCCGAATGGTCGTGATAATTACACACGCACAAAATAAAGTGGGCTATCTGGTGTATATGTGACGTGTAAGAGTGGGAGTTCTAGTAATTATTTTGATAGTTAAATTCTGGTATAGGCATATAACCTAGTAGGATAGTTGGTATTAACAAAAGTGGGGTCTAAAATCACGATTTTGTGACAAAATAAAAATTACTGTTGACATTTGGTGTGAAATATGATATATTAGTAAAGGACTTTGAAAAGAGAATAGTGCCTATTATATATAGTCTATACATATATAAGTGTATATATACATATAAATATACATAGTAATGTTATAGTATAGGTTAGTGTGTAATAACTATGTTTTCAGCGCTTTAGCGCAGACTCTAATATTGCAAGATATTATGGTCGTGACATCAAGCAAACATACAAGGATATGATTTTCTGGTGTTAGCTCTATCGGCAAGGTCTGCGCTCTGCTCTATGTGGCATTGTATTTCTTGCCGATAACCTCAGTATAAGATGTTCATGCTGGTTACGGTTTCGGAACTAACTACGATATTCCCGTAGTTATTCTGCGTGAGCAAGATTCTGGGTCGGTCAGAAAATATCTACGGGAAATCTGTTTTTAATTATCGGCTGTTCTGGAATGACGTTACAACATTGCCGCTCTAATGGATGAGCTGGCTCAATGTAGTGTGCAGAAATACATTTCTGGTTAAATTTACAGTTTTGTATGGCTGTGCTAAACAAAATCCATTCCCTTAGACTGAGTATGATTTTGGGGAAATAGTAGTAGAGTTGGGAGTAATTGATAGTTCCGTGTTGTGAAGTAAACTGTACACAACACTTGTTCGTGTATGGCGTACAGTTTGTAGACAATAGAAATTTGTAGAATGAGTAAATGGTGGTGTGAGAAAAAATAAAGGGAATGAGAGGGTAAAATAAAAGCCAACTGCAATGCAGTTGGCTTTAAAAATTCTGTCCCGTATTCGTTAGAATAGGGCAGATTCTAGCACTTGTAAAGTGCTGGGATTGATATGTGATATTTGTAGATTTTTTTGGTTTGAAATTTTAGTAATTATATTTTTGATTAGAGAGTTTGTATATTAGATTGTAAAAAGGAGAGTTTGTAAAAGTAGAGGTGTATAGTGGTAGATTTGAGATGCCCAATAGAAGGTGAGGAATCCGTATAAAACCAATGAAATAAAACCTTCGGTGTATTCATAGGCTTTTTGTTGATACATTAGTTTGTAAATGTGTAAAATGTCGGAGATGAAAAAGAAGAGGGAAATTAGTAACCAGATAATGTAATATAATAACATAGTTATACAGTTTGTAAATGATAAGATTGTTAATTTGTAATATTTAATTCAGCAGATTGTACTTCGTAAACGCAGTCACTTTCGTCCATGTATCCGAGTGCGCTATCTGTAAGGTCTACACAATTACAACAGCCATCTTTTGTTTCAAGTGTTTTCATAAAGTAATGACTAATTCCATTAATCTCGTAACGAAACACATCTCCGGGTTTCAGTGAGTAAAATTTAACAATAGAAGAAGGTGTATAAATGTTAATGGTCATAGTTTGTAAATCTCCTTAGAAATGATTGTTATAAAGACCAGAAAGAATATATTCATAGAAGTCAATATTTTTCTTTAAATTTTCTATTTCAGAACTTGGAGTGTTGGGTTTCTTAGTGGAATTTGTATATTTAATATTAGCTTTAGTAAGAAGCTTTTCGGTAATTTCAATAGCAGTTTGTTTATTCATAATTATAATTAAAATTTTGTCTTATAAAATTTGTAAATTCGATATATTAAATTACTTTGTAAAAACACGGGCTGTATTACACATAAGCATTGCACGAGTCATTAGACCAACACCTCCAATTCTAGGAGTAATATCAAAGCAGTGATTATATTTATCAGAGCGTAGTTCTTCTGACACATCGCCATACTGTTTACCGTCAGAGCCGTAGTTGATACCGACATCAATGATTAACTCAGGACAAGAACCAGTATTTTCATAGCCACTAATTTTACTACTCCATTTACCATCAATCATATTATGGGTTAAGAAATCCATACGACCAACAGCGGTAATAACAACGTCAGAGCGTAGAATGAGTTCGTTCTTGGTATAAGTTTCAATCGTACTGTTTACAGAGAAAACATTACAATGACGCTTTAGAAGCATATCAACCATTGGTTTGCCAACAATATCAGACTGTCCAAAAATAAGAACATTCTTACCATCAAGGTCATAGTTGATTGAATCAAAAATCTTCATTACACCAAGCGGAGTGCAAGGATAAAATTCAGAATTTTTGTTAAATCCATCAACATCAGCCCAATCAGGAATCTTAATATTCTTTACATGGATATGCTCAGGAACAGGAAGTTGTAGAATAATTCCAGAACAAATATACTCAAACCCATCAACCATATAAGTATCTTGACAATCATCAATTTCTCTCTGAATTTGTTCCTTGGTAGTATTCTCTGGAAGTTTAATAAGTTCAGCATGAATGCCCACTTCCTCAGAATCCTTTAGCTTCCCACGGATATAAGCGTTGGAAGCTGGATTATCACCAACCTGAACAATGTAAAGACATGGAATAATTTTTTCGTTCCACATACAATTGACTTTTGCTTTCGCCATATCTTTGTATTCTTGTGCGATAGACTTACAATTAATAATCATCTGAATTACCTCACTTTCTATAATTATTATAACATAACTACTGAGATATGTCAATAGTCAAAACGCATATTTGTAAATTTCATTATAGACAGGTGGCTCAATTTCGTATGCCCTATCTGTCTGCCTGTCATATCTAAACCACATCTGTTTCATCTCAGGCATAGGGTGGCGTACTCCTATTTCTAGGATTGTACATCAACGGGACTGCTAATTGCTTAGTCTTAATATCCCTCCGTAGTGGATAACGCCCTACCCACATATATTATATTACTTACAATTTAGTTTTGCAAGTCCTAAGTTTCTAATATTGATAGCGGCATTAACATCTCTATCAAGATGTTCTCCACAACTAGGACAAACCCATCTTCTATCGTTTAGTGTTAGTTCGTCATTGATGAACCCACAACAATGACAAGCTTTAGAAGATGGTGCAAACCTGTAAATCTTAACAACCTTAGAACCGTTCTTTAGTGCTTCCCATTCAAGAATCTGAACAAATTCATAGTAAGATAAATCAGATATTTTTCTACCCCATAACTTCTTCATACCTTCAAGATTTAAGTCCTCAATGCAAATAACAGAGTATTGCTTAGTTAAAGAATTGGCTAGTTTATAGAACCAATCTCTACGACTATTAGAAATTTTTCTATAAATTCTATCCAGTTCTTTAATCGCTCGTTTTCTGTTGTTACTTCCTTTTTGACATCTTAAAACCTTTCTATGGGCTTTTCTTAGTCTCTCTAGGCTTTGTTTGAAATACTCAGGAGAATCTATAACAGAATAGTTGTCTAAGTTCAAGAAATGCTTCATGCCGAAATCAATACCAACAGCGTTACCTGTGCGTGAATTAATTTCCATTTCTTGTTCTGTAACTACGCAAATATAAAAGTTCCCTAGCCTATCTCTTTTAATTGTTACTGTTTTAATTTTGCCTTGGATTTCTTGATTGCTAAAATATTTATAATCCTTTTTCATAATAGTAATGCCATTACTATTATGAAAAGAATAACCAGCCTGTTTCAAAGTAAAACTAGAGTATTTTGCAACTTTTTTGAATTTAGGAGGTGATTTTTTACCGGATTTATTTTTCTTAATATGCTCAAAAAATGCTTTGTAAGAACGGTCTATGCGCTCTGCTACATCTTGAATCGCTTGAGAATCCAACTGTTTCCAGTAAGAATATTTAGACTTCTTCTTCAACTTTGTAATGTGTTTTTGTAAATCATACAAAGGGATGGTTTTCTTATATAACTTATAATACGTTTTATGTGCCGCTATACAATAATTCCATATATGTCCAGCAATATTAATTTTGTCATTCAGAATCTTATTTTTCTTGCTGTTGTATAGTTTATATTTATAAGTCTTAATTACCTTGATAAGGAATCACCCCCTTTCTATATAGGTATTATAACATATACTTATGGGTTTGTCAAACTCTTTTCGTCTTTAAATTCATCCATTAAAGTTACTGTATAAATCATTTTTGTAAATCCTCGATTTGTGTTGTTACATTACTAATATACCACTTGTGTGTAAACTTATTAGTTTCAAGAGTTGCGTTATAGTTAGCTGCTTTGACCTCAAATGGTTGTTCGCCGTCTGTGTATTCATTAATGTCTTTCAACATATAGTCTACTGCATCAAATTGACTGCTGAAAAACATAGGAGTATAGTTGAAATTACTATCGTCGTATTGTGTTACACACCAAATTTCATTAGTCATAAATATTTGCCCTTTGTAAACCAAAGTCTTTAGTTTCAAGTGGTTCAGTAGGCATTCTCTTATATTCCCACCATTCAGACCCATCATATTCATGACGTTCAAGCCAGAAATCCTTGCCGACTACTACAAGCGAAAGCGGAATTTCTGCCCCACCATATCCATTGTCGTACTCGAAATTAGCCTTTGACTTAAACCACTCCCAAGTATTTTTTACATCAGGGTAGTCAGATGCCCAATCTTCACAGCGTCCAACCCAAAGAACATCGTCCTCCGTCTTACCACAATCCTTTAGCATATCCAAAGTTTCTTCAAGAAAATTAATCATTTACTTTTCTCCTTTTTTAACAACAATACATCTATCTGGGCCAACAAGGGAGTATCCTTTTTTCTCTCCTTTCCAGTTACATGGTGGTGCAATTTTGACCATGCAAGGCGTAACTCCTACAACCGTATGCTTACTCCAATGCGCTTTTTCTTTAAATACAGTTACTAAGAGAATTTCGTCACCAATTTCAATTTCATCCTGTTTTGGGTCAACCATTTTGTAATCCTCACTTATAATTGATGTTAAAATTTGTGCAAGCACCAGTAAGAGCAATAATAAATGCAAGAGCTACTAAAAACTTACTATTCCATTCGTATGCAAGCAACAGAAAAGCACAAGTTGAAATCGCTGCACCCATAAATAAACCTCCAATTTTATTATTGATTTCTCTTTGGGTTATTTTGACCAACCTCTCTTTGCCAAATAATTTGGCATATAAATAGGCTCGTCTAACCGCTTTAGAGTGTTTTCGGCGCACTGTGTTACATCACAAAAACCTTCTGCTTGCGACCATTCATCCCATCCAGCATGATATTGGGAAATAGCTTGTAACGCAAGAATAGCACGTCTATATTTTTCCTCAATCGTCATTTGCTTCGTCCTCTACACTTTTAGAGTTAATAATAGAAAAATACCGCGTTCACTCAGGACTATTTATAGGAATCTTTTCGGTAATTTTAAGAGCCTGTTCTTCACTCTCAGCTTTAATACGAACGCCTGTAATAAGTATAATTTGAATATCATAGTCAAACATTGTGATATCTCCTATCATGATTATTATATCATATAAAACCAGATTCGTCAAGTGTTATTTTGGAATCTTCTCGCCAAGCTCTTTATATGCCGCAATAATTTTTTCTCTAATCCTAGTTTGCTTTTCCGTATTTGCGAATTTATTTAGGCTGTCAAGTAAACTCTGTGCAAGTTCTGCTTTTTCTCCATCGCTTGTATGAATAATATAATTTAGTTTGTTAATCAGTTTCTTGCTACCAAAGTTAAAATAATCGCTGCATTCTTGGATATATTCATAACACATTTCCTGACGTGCGTTTGAAGTATCATTGTAGTCCTTATATTTTGTATCAATACCACCTTCGTCACAAAAAGCAATAAAGAAATCGGTAACAGCTTCGCCAAAAAAGATAGGTTCAGAACCACAACTATGCAAAGAACTAACAAGACGTTCACAACCATACATGAGCTGTTCTGGTGTCCACCAACTATAAACTTTGTCTCTTGTCATCTTTTAGTCCCCCGTATCCCAAAAATTCCAATGGTCAAGGCTGATTTTGTGCATTTTCGTCAGAAATAATATCTACCCAAGCGTTAAGAATTTCTCTGTAAACAGTCATATTAGGGCAGAAGTAGCCATCTTTAAACACTGGACTATCATCATTACAGAGAATCCGCATAGCAGCAGCACATACAGCAGCAGAGCGAGAAACACCAGCAGAACAGTTGAAGCAGAACCAGTCAACCTTGTTTTTATTGTCCAAAATAAATTTCGCAATACTAATCGCTTGTTTTTCTGTAATTACACTTCCCTCTTCTGGACAGATGCAATCATCAAATTTTAGCGTAAGCGTATCAATATGGTCATAAGATTTTGAAAAATCAATATTCTCTCCGTGTGCTTCCGTAATAGAAACAAATGCAATTCTACGATTATGTGGTTCACGAATAAATTCTTCTGCATCCTGTGCAGACATAACCATGAAGTCCCAAGAACCGTTGATACCACCATTAAACATAGTTTTAATCATAATGTTTACCTCATATTCCGTTTGTTTATCTCTGGTTTCTACAAGTATTATAACACAAAAAGGATAGGTCGTCAAGACCTATCCTAAAATTTAACAGGATTATTTTTGTAATTGGTAAATATCTACGACTGAACACTCGTCATTCTTGAAAACTTTCTCAATGATTTTGTAAACATCATTCCAATTTGCGCCACCAAGACCACATCCAATACCATAAGGAATTGCAATGGTGAACTTGTCAATAAGTTTACTCTGTTCTCTAAGACTTAAAAATGCCTGAAACAGCGCCTTTAAATCTGTTTGTTGCTTATCTCTACCATATCCTACTTGCCCAAACAGATTTGCTATATAACGTGTATACGGTAACGGCATAGTGTCGTCAGAGTTCATAGTTAATTGACATTGCCCAAGTAAAAGTTCTGGTCTATATGAAAATTCATCACATAATTCTTTATAATAGTCAAAATTTTCTGGATATTTTTGTTTCATTTGTTTTGCAATACCAGCACCCATTGCCCCCATACAATTTACTTGATGACAAATAATAGCAGAATCAGAAAGAAAAATATCTTTAAATTCATGTTTTCTAATCATATCATTCACCAAGTTGTAACAGATTTGTATTTGTGCTCAGATAATAATTAGGATTACGCATAATCTTTTCATAATCATCTGCCCCCTGAAAACTATCAATGACCTGTTTTTCTTCTTCTGTCATATCATTGTAGTGTTTCTTTCCGTAAACAGGAGGCAACCAGTTCTTCTTTCCACTTGCGTAAATATTGAAACGCTTGAGTAAATCTAAATCTTTCCAGAGCAAATGACACGTTCCTTTGCGGAAAAACGTAACATAGAAATATTTCGTTTCAATTTTCCTATAATTACATTCATCTCTTGCCTTTGTAATTGCTACGTTTAGATTGATATCGTCTGTTTTACCCCCATCCAGATAATTCAAAGCCTTTTGAATGTCTGACAAAAATTCTACGCAATTATAAACATTGAGCGGGTTCTTGTCCCATTTCCAGTCAGAAAAAGAACCATTACAAGGAAGAATAACTTTCTTATTTACCATGTGGGCTTTATTTGTTTTCCAACCGCTGTAATAATGAATATTGTTTTCCATCTCAGGAACATAAGAAAACTTAGAGGAAAGTTTATCAAACAAGTCAAGAATAGTCTTTTCAATACCATCTTGTAGACCAGCATTCATATCATTCATTAGTGTTTGAATGTTGAACATGGTGAAATCATATTCTGCAAACTTGCTAATCATTGAAGAATATTTGTCCTTCAAATTCTTTGTAAGCATCCCAGTAAACTTTTCATTGTTTAACAGAGAAGTCCAATACTTATGACGTGTTAGGTTGATAAATTTATTCTTAGGAGAATCGGTGTAGCCAACAGCTTCATTTCCAACTTTCAAAGAAAGGTTAGAATAATTACCAGAATCCCCAACAACATTACGGTTCAGATAAGGAAGCAGAGCATTAAATTCATCAATCAGAGACAGACCAAGTTCCATTTCCTCATTATACTGAGCAATCAAATCCTCAAGAAAATTAGTGGTTGTCAGCTTAGAAGAATTTTCTCCTGTTGATTCTCTGTATTCTTTTGCCTTCTGAAACTTTTCGTAAATCTCACTGTAATGTTCTGGCTCTGGAATATCAATATAAATCAGAGCAACACGAACGTCTGTCTGACGTTCTGCATCACTGAATCCATTATCTACAAACTGAATCTTTGCTCCAAGGTCATTCAGTGTATTCATCAGGAATTTACGCTTGTTAGAATACAGATTCAACAGGGTTTCAGCATTAAGAATGCAAAGAATTTTTCCACCATTTTCTTGTTGCATCTGAATCGCTTTCATCAAATGTTCATCACCATTTGCAAAAGGTGGATTCATAAGAATTAAGTCATAATGCTTCTTGCTTGCAAATGTCATAAAATTATTATGAATAATTTTTACATGGACATAAGTGGAGCGCTCTTTTACTTCTTCTTTTAGCTGTTTAAGTTCTGCAATTTGTTCGTCAGTTAGACCTTCATAATCATCTTCTTTCCAGAGATAACGGCGATTCTGACTAATTTCATACATCTTGTTGTTAAATTCTTGAACACGCTGACCACAAAATTCATAGTTCAGAATACCACGAAGATTAGGGTCAAATTCAATAGCGTCAACATTGCAAGAAGCGTTATTATAGTCTTTCTTATTAACACCTTTTTCTGCAAGAGATTCTTGATATTTTTCATTCTTATAACAGCCGAATGCTTTTAGTAAATCGCCTTTACCAGCAGATGGTTCAAGAACCTCACGGACAGGCTGAGTATCAATCATATCAAAAAGCTGATATGCAACAGATTTTGGGGTAGGATAAAAGCCATTTTGTGCTTCTGCTGTAGAGACAAGATTATTCATAAAAACCTCATATATTAATTATATTTTACAAAACTTGTATCTTTCAATCTAATAACGCACCAGCATGGTTCTTGACAATACGGACAAGTTGCGTAGGCTTCGTTGTCTTTGATTGTAATACCATGTTCAAATTCTTCCATCTCGAAAAAGCATCCACACTTTTCACAAATAAACGAATAAGTCTTAGGTTTATTTCCCGGAATTAAAATTTTCATTTTTTCAACATTTCCTTCCCGTATTCTACTCCTTCAAGGCAATTTGAGACCATTACACCATCAACATCCCATGTGATATAATGTAAATTATCGTTTGCAATTACTTGAAAGGCAACAATCCGCTCATCATAATAAATGCCAATAATTTTCTGATATTCTGGGTCTGTAAACAAAATCCAATAAAGCTCTCCGATTTCATCAGGCGATAAATTGCCCTCTTCGTCAGTAAACCATAGTTCGTCATCAACAACTTGGTCTACCCCTTTAAATTTTGAAATCTTTATATCAACACGATAAGGAGTGATTTCGATTTTATTAATTTCAATTCTATACTTTTTAATTTTATATGGGTCTACAATATTTGTCATCTAGGTGCACCTCCAATAAAGTTTTGACCAATTTTGTATGTTAAATTATAATATTTCTTGTAAACCACATTAACCAGCTCGTTATACTTTTTTACCGCTTCCTCATAGGTGTCTGCGAAATAATAACTTGAAGCATATTGACGCAGTTCAATAGTATACTCATTTTCTTTATCTGGGACAAAACGTCTCCAGTAGCTATCATTTTTAACGACACCAAGGGTGGGTTTACGATTTACAATAGGTTTAGTTCTACCATAGCGAAAACCGACACAATACACCTCTTTATCAAGTGGAACAAACTGCCAATTATAGACCATATTACACCTCACACAATATAAAAGCCGCCAACTACTTTGCAATCCAATCTTTCCATAGAGAAAATAAAGTGGGTTAAACCGGGATGGTCGCCATGTTCAGAAGATGTAATATGGTAAACATAATCCCACCCAGCTTCCATATATCTCAGTCCAATAGCGGCTCTAATATTTACAGGGTATTCACCATCAATAATTGCTTCTTCCCATTTATGCCAACCGTGATAGTTTTTAATAGAACTATCAATTTTCTTTTCAAGTTCATCAAGTTTCATATCACATTCTTCAAGTTCTTTTGGAGTAATCATGTTAACACCAACCTTTCTATTAGTATTATAACATAAAAATCCAGAGTGTCAATACTCTGGATTAAATTTAACGATAAATTTTAATTTTTACGGTTTCACTTCAACGTCAGGAAGAACTTCTGTGTGGAAGTACATCTTATAATGGTACGGGTCGGTCATTGTTCCTGTAATATCTTCCACAACATACATAGTATAGGAATTTAAATAAATATAATTCTTCTTATAAGTATCTGCTCCTGTCTTAATAGTGCATACAAGCTCGTTATCAGAATTATTCGAGATAGACATTAACCCCTCTGCTTCAAGAATAATCTTATCAGTACGAGCATTATATACAGTAATACGACGTTCTGTTTCAAAATAATTTGCTTGCTTTGAAATGTTATGGTTTACTCTAGCTGCCTCAGAACAGCCTACACAGAACAAAGCAATAACCGTAATCATGATTGCACAAATAATTTTCTTAAATTTCATAGTAATTAAACTCCTTATCTTTAATATTCCTTGCATTTTTTAAAATTGCCTTGTTTATAATCTTCGATAAAACTGATGGCTTTTTCTTTAGACCAACCCTTTATACGTCTATAGCTGTTAACACTTGTTGCATCCCAACACATCTCAAATTGATATGGGGTCATTTCTAAACACCAATGACAAGAACCGTTCATGCCATCATTATTTCCAAAGTCACAACAAGTGATATACATATCCATAGGTGGAACATAGTGGTGTTTACACCATTCAAGAGTCTCAGGAATAAAATCTTTTGTCACAGGATATTTAATTTCTGGAATTTCACCAATATCTTTTGTCCACTCAAAAGAGTTTTCCATATTATGCCTCACTTAATTTTATTCTTTACTTCATTTGGTGATTTTGCCGGATGTGATTTTGGCTTGTAGCAATAGTGACCACTACTTGCCTCCATTGCTATAGTAATAGGAATAAGAAATAGCGTGCAAAGCACAATAGCTAAAATAAGTTTACCTATGAAAATCAGAACGCTTATCATTCAATCCACCCCACATACCCAATACACTGAGGATGACCATATTCTTTTATATAATCTTCATCACCAAGCTTTTTAGTACAAAGATAACGAACGTCTTTCCAACCGATACGGTCGTCATTATGAAATTCTTCATCTAGCACGATATCATCTGGGTTAAGAATCTGATATCCCCAAACACTATTCCATTTATTTGCTACATACTCTTTAATTTCGTCAAATGAATTAAAGGTTCTAGCTTCTTCCATTGCATCCGCTAAACTGCCTCTATGAGGTCTATAAATTAGCATTTAATCACCAGCTTTTTCATTATTTCTGATATTATAAATTCTATCGACAGAATAATCCATAATATCTTTGATTGCGTCTGTTAAATTATCAGAAATGTCCGTTGCCGTATCATTTACATAATCAGATACAGTTTGAATATTATTTGGAGTAATCATTTTAGCTGTAACCATCTTATAGAGTGTTTCTTGAGATGGGATTAATGCACCAATAATTAAAGATAGAAACCCACCAATTATAAATTTCCGAAGAACTTTGTTATTATCAATCTGCCCAACACTTATTATAAATAAAGCAACACCAACAGCGATAAGGATATAACGAACATTTGGAATCGTATCTGCCAAGTAAAACCAAATAGGATTAACAATAGGGCTATCCATATAAACCACCTCAATTATAATCAACGAAATATCCGTTGTACTTAAATTCTTTTGCAGCCTTCCCAGCAACCAGAAGATTTCCTGCGATGGAAATCATCTCATCCGGCTCTTTAGTAATACCCGGAATAGAAACAACTAGATAAATCGGCTTGTCTATACCATCACCTTTACGAAAAAACTCAATAATTGTGTCGTTAAATTGAGTACGCAATTCTCTTTCTGCCTGTTCAAGAACAGAATATTTTACTTTATTCATTTAAATTTCCTCAATGATGAAACAGAAATTTTAATTACTTAATAATTAAAGTTGCTTCGTGTGCGCAGAAAAGGATAATTCCTAAAAGTACATCAACTCAATCATCATTTACTACATTCTTTCCAATAATAGCACCGATACAAAAAGAAAACAAACATCTAATCCAAAACATTATACGATACCTTCTTTCTTTGCTTTGTGTTCTGCCCACAAATCTTGGGCAATCTTGATGGCATGGTCTTTGGATTTAGCCATAACAAGAACTCTATATTTCCACCAATCATTATGAAGGGGGTTCTCTTCAACAATATTAATATTAGAAAGTTCCTTCATGTCAAAATCTTGTAGAAACAACTTATAACCGCCATCTGTTTTATACCATACATCATATAATGCTTCATCTTTTGATTCGCCATCAAAAAACTCTTCAATCATTGGTTCTGAATACTCGCCACTATATAGTTTCTTAATATTTTCTGCGCGTTCTTTATTGTCGGTGATGGCGATAATATGATAATCAGAATAATCACCATCAGTAACAGCATAAAAAGTTTTCATATTAACCCTCCAATTTATAACTAGATTTTACATTAAATTCAACAATTTCGTAATGTGTATAATCAATCAACTCAATACAATCATCAGAATTTAAAAGATTCGTCAGATGGAAATAGATGTTCATACCGTAATTACCAAAATCTTCTATATTGTCAATTTGTTCTTTTACTTCTTTCCTACCAAGTTCTATCAATTGTTTTTCTACATTGCGCTTACCAGTTTCGTCCAGAACAGCTTTGATATCGCCTTCATATTTATCAATTAATGCCCAAACCCTCATGTCTTAGTCCTCCAAATAACGAAACATCCATAGTACAAAAATAACGAAACAAAGAATTACACTATCATAATTACCAGCATCGTAAAAATGTATACAGGTACAACCCATAGCTAAACATATTACAGGATTTAAAATATTCTTAATGAGTTTCATTGTGATACCAGCCTTTCTTTTTGTGTTTTTGTTTCTATAAGTATTATAACAAAAAACAGAGGTCTTGACAAGACCTCTGTTGAATTTATTTCAAATTAGTGCTACAATATTTAACACAGCAAGGGAGAGCGCAGATAGTACAAGGAAAAAGGTTGATTGCTGAACCCAAAATACACGTTTGTCGTTATTACTCTTTTTACTTTTTTGAATATTGGAAAGCTGAATAATCATTTGCTCTTCATAATCAGATTCGTCATTATAATCATCCTTATATCTTTCTAAATATCTTTCAAATTCATCTCCAATAAGCATTGTTTCGTATGACATCCTACGCTGAGAAAAAACAGAGGAAATAAGACTTACAATAAGTAAAGTAGTGACAAAAACAATATTAGCATTAATATCAATACCGTTTTTTGATAATGCTTTAAAATTAAAGAATGCGATAACAGAAATAGTTAAGCACGAAAGGATTAGTCTCTCTGCGTTTTTTAAAATATCGGTTTCTCTCTTTTCTTCTAGCGAATAAGACAACTTAGCAAATTCTAGTGCGTACTTTACTTTTGTCTTTTTGTCCATTTTACCCTCCATGAAAATTATTTTTGATTTACATATTGCGTCTTTTCTTTAGAGTTTTTCCTTCAAGATACCTATCTATCTCTGACTGACAATCCTGTAATGTCTTTACAGAGTTGTCTTGAGCTTGATGAATTAAATCAGTAAGATATTTTAGAGAATCCATTTGCTCTGCTGTAGTATTACTGGTTTCTTGAGATATATCAATATCGGCAAAATAGCGACAGAGCTTACGATAGTCTCTGTAACTTTTAGGAATAAACAGAATTAAACCATTTTTTTCTCTCAAACTCTTATAGAGTATACTCCGGGAGAGTCCTTCGCCTTTGTAATGCTTATAAGTGTAGATTAAAAGGAATGCTTTGCTGTCCGCAATACCATAACAGCATGGGTCAATAATGGTATTTTTCAGATTTAGTTCTGGGACGTTTAACATACTAATAATTTGCTTATAACTCATTACAAGCATATACGGTTGTAGTTTTCTTTCTTTAATCATATCCATAAATGCCAAGTAGATATAGTAGTGAGCGCAAGTCATAAATCTATTTCTTTTCGGGAAATGCCTTGGCAAATCACAAATAATACCAATAACAAGCATAAAGGAAAGAATTATGCCAAATGCCACAGAGTAACACAGTGCTTGAATCATCACTTATCACCATTACCATCATATCCATTTTGGATAATATCAGTAATTTCTTCGATAACACAACTAATCTTGTTTATAGTATCTGGGTATTTAATACTATGGTCTACATCAAGAAAAGTATAACCATAATGGTTCGCCCACTTCTCAAACTCTGCAATCATGGCAGTAGAAATCTGAATTGAAAAATGCTGAATTAGAATAACAACGATAAGAATAATAATAACACAAATTAAAACACCATAAATCATTAGAATGGACAATCCTCCTGTTTCTCTTTTTTCTTACTCTTAATTTCTTCTAGAATGTCTTCCTCGTTCCAGATGTTAGTTACAAATACACGCTCATTATTAATTATGCAAGTAAACCCTCTGCCTTTATGGCGGGATAAGGAATTGCCTTTCTCCTTTCAGTCAACATATTATGTCTAGTTTCTAAGAATTTTAGTTTCTTATAACTAACACTGCCTTTGTTTACTTTTTCTCCAAAGAAATTACGAATATCGAAGTACCCGGTTTTTCTTCTACCAAAAATAAAATATTCTTTACTATTGTGTTTTACCTTATCAAACAATCTAAATCCTTTAACGAGATATTCCGCTTGATTATTCTTCCTAAGTCCACCTCTAAGAATAGACATTTTTTGAATCTGTCTATTGTGACATCTTGCTTTCTTCTGGTAAAAATAATATCCTAAAGGTTTTGCATCTGGATTACCGCTAATACAGCGAGCGTCCACATAATGTTCTTTAGGTAAATTATAAGTAATTCTTGTATCTTTAGTAATATATCCATAAGTTTCTTTTACATTTGGATAAATTTTTCTTAATTCAGATAATAAAGTTTTTCTCATAATACCCATAAATGCAGCATCTCTAAAAGACATACCTCTGTGAATAGACTTAGGCAATTTAACAGAGCCATTATGATAACCCTTATGGCAAGTCTCACACAATGTAATTAAATTGTTTGGCGCATTACCGCCTATCTTACGAGATTCTATATGATGCACGTTTAGCACTTTATCTTTAGACTTGCCTTTGCAACATTGACAAGTATGGTTATCTCTAAACAATACATATTCTCTCACATTCCAGAAATCTCTCTGCTCTCCCTGTTGATATTCTTCGCCAGAAATATCTGGATTTTTAATCTTCTGAATATCAAAAGAAGCGGTCTCAACGATTAAATTTTTAATAGGCAAAATCTTATAAACATTATTGATAACCGTTAAGTGCGTATGAATCTTCTGTTTCACGCTAGGTGCTAACCAGCCAGTCTTTTTAGTAGAAACGCGATTATTAAATCTAGCCTTACGGTATCTGGTTTTTCTGATACGTCTTAAATGCCTTAATTCTCTACGAGTAGAAATTAAATCAACAATATCATTTCTTAATTCAACATCTGCTTCATAAAGAACTTTTTCTTTAGTAGTAGCTGAAACTCCAATATGTTTACTACCAGCGTCAATACCAAGATTAATTTCTTGAACATATCTAGTAGAATCATATAAAAGTTGAATTGTAAAAGGACATCTTTTAACAACTTTTGCTTTCTTTTCTTTTAATAAACGCCTAACCTTACCATGCCGTTCAGTAGGCATTAAAGGTTCTCCGTCTATTGCTAATACATAGACCATTTTCTAACCTCTTAATAGTAAATCAGAGTAAAACTCTGTAGTGTAACCTTCGCCAATGTTGTAATAGTTTTTACATCTAGCACACCGTTCCTACCACTCAGAACTTTTAATACTAGATAATAGAGCAAAGAACTAGGTTAAACATTCTTTGGTATTATGACTAAAACAACGTAGTTCTCGAAGAGCTTAGGCTAGTCAACTAGCGACTTATAAAGTCACATACCTTTACAGTGTGTGGTAGTTGACATACTTTTTAACACGAATAAGAGACATGATAGGAGAATCAGTTTTTGGATTGAAATGGATAGTATTACTCGCTAAATCTTCAAGAAAAGTATTACCTAGTACAAACTCTTCCGTAGAAAAATCATAACAGCCCATGCACACAGAGAAGTCAAAAGAATTTAGCACGTCCTGTGCAGTAGGATATTCATGCTTATAAATTAGCTGAATAGTTTTACCATTTTTAGCAATAGTAATAGCATAATCACTCTTGAAGTTTGTTCCATAAGATTCTTTGTTAAGAAAACGTACAATATCTTCTTTGTACTTAAAGAAGATATCATAATCGTTAATATCCTTATTGGCAAAGATAGAAGTAATAGCACCACCAGCCAAATAACATTCATAGTCTGAAAATATATCATAAAGGTCGCCAAGTTCACGCTTTAACTTGCGTTTCTGCCAATCATACATTACAAATTCCTTCCAGTTTTAGTAAGAAAATCTTCTTTCAATGCTTTGTTAAGTTGTTGTTCATCCATGATTTTAACATGAGGATAAATACTGCGGTAATATTTGACAGAACTTTTTGCGTTTTCTTCGTTTGTGGAGTAAACGTTACGAATAATCATTGCAGTATCGAAACACACAACCCATCTGTAATCATCCATTATTACATCTCCTAGCCGAAAGAATTTGTTTTGCAAAATATACTCTATTATCATTAAGGCAAGAACGATACCCGTTTAATTTAAGAGCAAGGGCTGCTAGTATAGCGTCTTCAAATGTGTTATACTCTGTGAATACTGCCGGATAACCTTCTACATACGGATAATAACAATGATGGAAACCGCTCTCAGAAGTCTTATGAGTCTCTTCTACGACAAACAAAGAACCATCTTCGCTAATATCGTGAGAAATAAAACCATATTCAGAAAGACTTGGATTACCTCTGGATTTACGATACAGGTCACAAACTTCAACTCCACACATGATTATTCCTCCATAGGCTTATCAATCAATTTTTCGAGAACCATAACCATATCTGCCACTTTTGTAGAAGATTTTGTATTCATATACTTCATTGCAACAGCCGCAAGAACTGCACTGTCATAATCAAGATAACAACAACTGCCTTTTATAACCGTTTTATCAGAGACATACGGATAATAATACTTATGCTCTCCACTGGTTTCTTCTACGATATACATACCATCCCCAATTTTTGAGACATCATAGTAACAATTGTTGTCAGGATAGCGATTCTTGAACAATTCTGCAATATCAGCGCATTCTTTCTGTAGCGCTTCATAGGCAGTGTAAGCACCGTATACTCTACACTTTTGATAATACTGATTCTTTTTGTTAAAGAATGTTTCCATATCAGGATAGGCATTTTCCTCTTTTTCGAGATATTCTTTGTTAGGCATAATCATTACAAACTCACTCCTCAATAATCGGTTCAATAATTTCAAGGTTCATTTTTCCACCGTTATCATCTGGAATAAAGATAACTTTGCCATAAGAATCTAAATCCAGAACGTTATCTCCATACCACTTAGAATAATCAATTGCCAGTACAAAATAGTTGTTATAATTCAATAAGAATCTGCCTGTATACTCTCCATAACGAACCTTGTCACCAACGCAAAGATAGCGACCATTTTTATCCTGAATGCCAGTAACATCCCCAATGTGATATCTCGGCTTTGGAGTTCTGTGCTCACGTTTTGCCATATTTATTTTCCTTTCTACATTCATTGCTTCTGTAAGTATTATATCAAAAAGAGCCAGAGTTGTCAATGCTCTAGCTCAAAATTTCTTGTTAAATTTTACTCAGCATTCAGACCAGCGTTCATAATATTGGCTATTACTAGCTTTCCACATCACTTCAACAAATGTTTCTGCCTGTTCGATAGAGTTAAAATCAAAGTCTAGCCAAACAGGTTTATCCAGTTTACCCGGCTCTTCGTTGTCGTTATTAAAAGTTACACTGGCTTTTACGCTGATTCCGTGGTCGTGATAATACTTCATATAATTATAAAACTGAAAGTCAATAAAGTATTTCTTGCCAAAATCATCGTCAAAACGCTTTTGATATGAATAATCAAATACATCTATACGACTATTAGGAATCCACTTTTTATAACCATGCTCTATTAGTTTCTTTTCAAAATCAGAACAAGAATCTCGACTGTAAAATACCAACTTTATTCACCTCTCAATCATATCTCCAAGCATCTGGGGTTCTACAATAAAGTAACGCATCTCTAGCCATCCATCTGCCACTAGCAGAATAATATCCTTCATATTCATTATCATCATATCTAACAATAACATTACTTTTTGGAGTAGGTAAACACTGTTCGGGGTCATTCCAATCCGTCAAACTTGCTTCCGGCCAGTCCAATTTATTGCCGCAGTTGCCACAAAATCTATTACGATTTCCACTATTATTATAAAGATAGGTCTTACTAAAACAGAACTGACACATGCAAGTACCAGATTGGGCAAATGGATTATTAATTGTCATAGCTACACCTCAATAACCAGAATTTGTCCAACAGTCACCCCACCAGTCACAGCTAGACTTCCCCACATCATCAAGTTTATTTTCTGCGTTCTCTAGCGATGTTTGATACAATGCGATACTTTTTTCAAGGTCTTTAATTTGCTTTTGAGTTTCTGAAATTAGGTCTGTGTATTTTTCCACCTTAGACCTATAATACGGAATATAAAAGACTTCTTTATACCCAAGGTCTCTTAGTGCTTTGATATAAGAACTTACATCATATTCAGGAATGTCTTTTGCAACAAGCTCATCTCCTGTTTTTGTTTTAACAGTACACTCTGGAACATTTGTGTATTTTTCGCTCTCATGTACAGTGTAATCTACACAAAACTCTTTAACCATCATCCTATACCTATCCTCAATGAATCTTTTCATTCCATTCGCCCATAGTAATTAATTCTTTTATGCGCTCTTTATTTGGATATTTACCACAACCACCACGAGCTTCTGGACAATACAGCAGACGGTCGCACTGAGGAACTAAATATTCAGATAGTCCGGGCATAACTTCAAGAACTGCATCGCGCATCTTAATAGCAATCTGGCGGTGAACATCTTCTGTACGAGTACACAGACGCATATTCATATAATGAATAAGTGCTTCAATAGTAAACCCAATACACACAGCACTATAAGTTGCCATAGGAAGAACATAACGAGCCTGTTCGTTTGCGCGTTCCTTAGACTTACCAGAATCAACAATATAATTCTGAATTTCATCGTAAAGAGCAACAGTATCTTCCATGTGCTTCTTGTATTTATTTAGAAGCTCTTCATTGTTCTTGATTTCAGCAGGAATTTCATAACCAAAAGAGTCCTTATTAACGTATCTGAATGATTGTACGTTTTTAAATACTCCTACTTCATGACGAACCATCTGGTCAATTACATAGCGTGGACAATCAGTAATCTTAAAAATAAAATAAGTTCCACGACTTCCAGAAAAATGTCCAGACTTCATACAATGCTTCCCGATTGCATCTGGATTTTTAATTGTACTATCGTAACACACAGAAGCAGCCTGACTCCACGTTGTAAACAAAAGTTTTACTTCATTTTTATTAATTAATTCTACGTTCACTAGCCATTCTCCTTTTTAATGAGAAACCATTACAAGATTCATAGAACTTACAAGATAGGTTACGCCATCAATAACAACTTGAACCTGTTCACCGTCATAATCACGCCAACTATTAAGTTTGCCCTCAACAATTGTGCCATCCGGCATTTTAATCTGGGCATAATCATAAGAATAAGTCAGGTCAATCACCTGTCTATTGCAACCGCAAAGAACAGACATTACAATTGTTACGAGAAAAACAGCAATACACTTCTTCATGTTAAATCCTTTCCATATTCAATAGCGAGATTACGAATGAGCCTTTCAAATGTATCTTGGTATGAGTAAAACCAATATGTACCATTCACAGTAGTAGCAAATAAATTAGCACCATTCCTATCATAACCAATCTCCATAAGTAATTTAATAAACCGTTTACGAGTCATTATTCATCATCCTCATCATCGTAGTCATGTTCCAATTCATACCTATCAATCTGACTTTGAATTTCGTCTTGCATTTCAGATTGTAAAGCGCGAACATAATCGTCACCTAGAACCGCTCTGGCTTCATCAAGCAATTCATCTAGTGTATAATAGTAATGAGGAAATCCATCTTTATCGTAAAAATAACCAACCATTCAATTACCTTCTTCCTAAGTTCAAAATGAGTCTCATTTATATCTCCTTATTCAAGAAATAAAAGATTAGTTTTACGTTTCATCCCACCACGCTATGATATCCTCACTTTCGATAACCTTTGTGGTTTTTTTCTCCAAAAACATCTCACAAGTGCTGTCCCACATAGCTTCAACAACCTCATCAAAATTAGAATGATTATATCCATACCAATCGTGGAATTTCAATTTCAGCTTGAATGTTTTTCCATTCGCTCCGTAAGTTGGTATGCTCCATGTATCGCTTCTCCACATATTACTCTCCTTCTTAGAACTTAGTTTTTATCAAGCTCGAAATACCGTTTAGCAATTTCGTCATATAGCTCTTTCTTTGCGAAGTTATATGCAGACACACAATCGAATGTAAAATGCCTTTGGATTTGTTCTATCTGTTGTTCCATCTCTTTCATCCCGAGAATGAGAAGTCCGAGTTCTTCATCTTTTTTAAGAGTGTCAACAACTTCTTTTAACTCTTGCTTTGAATAGTCCGAAAACAATCCTTTTTCAAATAGCATTTTGAAAGCCTCCTTAATTCTCTGCTTCTATCAAATTATTCTTTTGCAGCGTCCAGAAGCATCTTGGCAAGTTCTTTCGCTTGTTTTACTGTAAGATGAACTTCTTGGCATTCAACATCAACGAAAAACACAACACGATTCGTCTCTTTTTCTTTGTGGATACTAAAGTTCACTGGACTGCCGTATTCGTCGGATGCTTCTAAGCATTTATAGTTTGATTTCATTACGAACACTCTTGAATCAAATTAACACTTTATTGACAATATTTCTATCGTCTCTCTTTATGAGTATTATAACAAAAGATAACAGGATTGTCAAGCCCCGTTCTCAAATTTAACAAAAAAATTATAGAATTTTTAGAACACGATTGTACAGCCCATGAACATGGTCAACATCTTTATCCACATGGTAGTGACCGTGGAACCAGTCTTTATATGTCACTTTATAATCAATCTCTTCAAGATAATCAGTAAGAACATCTGATTCATAAAAACCGTATGGGTCATAGTAAGTCATGATACTTGTTGGAGCGCAATGAGTTAGAACATAATCTACTTTATTGTTATTCTTCTCAAGATTATCCAAACCGTGTTCCATCATTTTTACAGATGGAATCTCTTCTTTCCACCAAGAAATATGTTCTTTTCTACACCATTTATCATGCGAAGTAGCGCCACCCATCACGAAGAATTTCTTACCTTGTAGGTTATAGATATCGCCATTATTAAGATAATAAATGCTATTCGCAATTTGACGCGCCTGACCACCATGAAAATCAATTAGGCCGAAGTTGTTGTAAAGAATATCATAATTTTCATGCACTTTGCCCACACATTTCTGTATGGAGTAGACTATATCTTCACCTCTAAAAGAGGGTTCGGTACTTCCGATGCCGTACCAATAGACACCGTACAAATTAGTCGTTTAACCTTCAATGCTTAATAAAGCAAAGCTCGGCACAGGATTGGCATATCATAAAGACTTAGCGTTCCCTGTTAGCACGTTCACAAATCGCCATTGTCCTGCGACTCCATAACACAATGTTGAACGTACACCGCTGGTTTGCGTCCACCGAATTTTTTTCAATCTGTCACCAGATTGGGAAACCCATGAGAAATAAAAACGTCATACTTTCTTTTTAAGAAAAGGGTTGGGTTGTTTCCGTAAATCAAGGTAAAAAATTTCATTACATCTTTTTGGTCGTTTATGCTATTATACCAAGAACCACTACCTCTTTTATCGAAATAAAAGCTCTCAGAAAATCCATGTTCGTCACAAAACAAATCAATTATCTGCTTGATTTCTGGACATCCAGAATTGATTGAAAAGCTCAATCTGAGATGATTGTGATTTGATGGGACTTCCGACACACAACCATCGCCATCAAACAGGCCGCGAATGAAATCATACTTGTTTTCACATGAATCATATATCGCTTTTACGCCAGCTCTGCCCTTCTTGAAGCAATTTGCATCGCATGGCAAGTCTTTACGATTCAGTGTAACGCGATAAAAATCCCTTTCCTTATTTGCGATTATGCGACTACGATGATAATGCTGCTTTCCAAACTCTTTCGCAATATCTTCAACAATTTGTTTATCAGACAACTCAAGAGTTAAAGAACAAGCATTGCCATATCTATCTTTGCTAACACATCCGTCAGCCGTAAGAAATCCCATCACATAATCAATTTTTGACATATATTCTCCTTAATTTCCAGCCACGCATAGTGTCGTCCACGGTTTTTCATTGTACCACTTTGTCCACCAACGTGTTTCACCAGACCAATCCCAAGTAAAGCCACAATCTCCGCAAATAATCACATAATCATTCTTTGTCAAATTTTTGCCCTCTGGAAAAAATGTAGAATTTAGTTTTGCAGAATCATGGTTTAGATGAATATCTCCTGTTACATAAATCGCCATTATAAATACCTCTCAACAATATAACTCAAATTACCAGTATAATGAATCTCCCTAATCCCCAAATCTCTAATTGCTTTACTACACGCTCCACAAGGCTTACTCAATGCGATTTCACCCTTCTTAGTCTCTCTGTAAATATAAAACGTGACCTTGCTAAAGTCAACGTCCAAATCTTTAATCTTGTTGATACAAGCGATTTCTGCATGAGTACCATGTTTATTAGGAAGAATGGGGTAGCCACGGTATTTGTTATAGGACTCTTGCAGAGGGCTTGTCTTAGTAGTATTCCAACTAATTGCGATTACTTTATTTTTATAGACTGCACAACATCCCAAGTGGAACGTAGGATAATCGCTAAATTCACTAGCTTTCTTTGCAAAATCAAACCCTCTACTGTCGTTCATAGTCTTACAAAAACTCCTTCAAAATCTCATCGTCACAGTGGTCAAGAACTGGAACCTCTACAATCTCATACCCAGCTTCTTTAATTACATCATCCATATTATCAGAATTTAACAGATGAATTAGACGTTGTGTTTCTAGCTGTTCATTTGTAACTTTATTTTCAAGTCTGTCTAATCTTCTAATTACAGCGTCTTTTGACTGCGTTAATTTATCAACGGAGCTGAAATATTTTAGCATATCTGAAAGCACCTTTTGTTCCTCCTGATGTGATTTAAGGATTGATTGTTTTGATTCATACTCACAAGAGACTCTTTTGTAGCATTCGACGTAAAGAAGTTTCTTTGCTTCTTTGATTCCGTCTTCGTTGAATATTCCAATATCTGGGTCTAAGAAACTCTTATCAAAATATTTTGTATCAATAATTGCGTAAAAAGACATTTTCATCCCTCCTTAATTTAAGTCTCTCAATATAGGATATGTGAATCCCAAATGCAGTCCCAATTTATTCCAGACATTTAAAATCATACTTTCCGTGAAGGCTTGTTCAGAAAGAAGACCCCATGCTTCAATTCCTGTTAAATTTTTATAATTTGTCAATTTAACAACAATATCCACAATTTTCTGTTTACTTTTATCCATCTTGTTAAACATTCCTTTAATGTACAGGTCTTCTCCAATTGGATAGAAATAACAATATTTACCATGTGGACAATAAAGTTGACCGCCATACCTCGCACAATATGGACTAGTCTCTTTAATTACTTCTTTATCAGACCATTTTCTGCCTTTTGGTAGTTTGCATTCTACAACTTCACCTTTTGCCATACATACCCTCAATATCTTTATCAGAATAAAATTTAACAGAAGGATTCCGTTTATGCTCTTTAAAATAGTAACTCTTAAAATGTTTCATAGATTCCAGAAGCATAGAAGCACCCATCATCAAATCTTCATCATCTGTGAAATTCAGGATATTGTTTGCATAATGCTCCAAGTTTTCAATTGATTTCAAGTCCATTTTTCTTAACCTCTCTGAGTCTATAAGCGGAATTAATTGATTTCTCTAGTTTATCTTTATTTGCCATCGGTCTAATATCGTTAAGTTGTTTGATAATTTTTTTGTAACAATTTAAACAATACTTCTTATTACCATATCTCTCTGCGCCGCACCAGAAACATCCATTATTAGCAGTTTGGCGTTCTCTTTTGTATTTTTTGCTACTCTTTCTTGATTTTAATAAACACTCGATACAATATTTCGTTCTACCATAAGTTTGTTTCTTACCACATTTTGAACAAATCTTATCATAAAGATAATTTTCTCTTAAATTTTTGGCAGTCTCTCTAACTTTATTATTGTCTGGCTTATGTGATTGCTTGTATTCAGATGCTTTCTCTAAGCAGTCATCACACCTTACACGATTTGGGGCTACCGGATTTTTACGACACTGAATGCAGATATGATGCTCTACGAACCATTGTCTATCTTCCGCTTCTCGTTTATTTTTCTTTTCTGCACAAGCCCAGCAAGTGGTTTTGCACTTTCTCGCCCTATTCTTACCGCATCGAGTACAAATACCATGGCGCTTGCACCAATCACGTTTTTCTTTTGTCATAAACCATACACCTCTTTGCTTTCTGAATGTATTATATCACGGATTCAAAACTATGTCAAGACTTAAAATGGAATTTTTATCTAGTAATAATTATTATTATATATCTAATACTAGTATATATAATATATTTATTATTGTATTA
>OJNH01000943.1_pt1 | contig 24790 bp, 16 predicted proteins | sample 1597361 | NCBI WGS metagenome assembly OJNH01 (sample SAMEA2452136, study PRJEB22498) | human gut metagenome | biome: human feces; feature: human gut; material: feces | place: Australia | collected 2012
AACAAAGCGGTATCATTTGAGTGATACAGGTGGTATCATTTTAGCGCTATGATCATATAATATTCAGAATATTATATTTACAATATTAATTGTATTAAAATATATGGCATTTAAACAGATGTAAATAGTTGAATTATATTATTATATTTTTCATGAAAATAAGTTTGAAAATTTTGAATTAAACAATATATATTATATATTTGTGCATAGTTAAAGTATCTAATACAAAAAGACTGGCACTTTAAAATCTTATTTATGAAAGAGATGAAATTTAATGCTATCCTGTCTGACTGGATAGATCTGCTGGGTGATTTTTGTTGACGTAGGAATTATATCAGCAACAACTGTTAAGTTATGAATCTTAATTAATAAATTAATAAGTAAAATAGGGCTAACCGAAGTAGGTTTTAATAATATTCGTATGGGTATTAAAATATTTATATAAATGAGGAATAGATTATTCCCGTTATGCATCTCGCTTTAAAAGCAGTTAAAATGAATTTTAAAATAATATGGCTAATATTAATGATAAAAAGATCAATAAAATTCTAATTGGGTTCATAAATCCATTTTACTATAATATTATTTGGAATATTGAACATCAGACTAATATTGTAGAAAGAGTTTTACTTTTAAATTTGTTTATAAAATTATTAAAAATTAACCATTGCAGTCTTGTATGAGCCAATTTTTTCTTCTTTCTTTGTAAAAAGAATACAAATCGTAATGTAAATTATGCTTTTATCTGTTAGCTTACATCAAATAACTGTATGTTTGCCAATATTCCAAGATAAAAAACTGAGAGTAGATGTACCTTACAGTCGTATGTTTAGATAGAATATCATTCTAGTTTAGATATGACAGACATGCTCTATTAGTGGTTGAGTTTACTGCATATAATAATTTAAAAGATTGAATATGAAAAGAATAATTTTAATTGTATTGGCATTTATTACAATATTAGCTAATGCCCAGAATATAAAGATGAAGGAACTTGGGTCTGTTGAAATTGAAGTAAGTTATGAGTTGGATCAATTATGTGGCTATCCCAATCAACGGAATACTGAAGGATGGCGTGAGAAATATACTCTGTTTCTTGAAATCGGGAAAGGAATGGCGCACAGCTATGTGGAAGAAGAACATCATGGACTGATTGATCAATTCGTTATGCACCGTGATAAAAACAGATGGAAACTTACGCCTTTCAATATCCATGCCCTTTTGGGAGAAACATTCATTGGTTATCCAAGTACAGACGTGTTGACACAGATCGTAAATCTGGATGCAGCAGGAGTTTATCAATACGTTGAACCCATTCCTGATTTAAAGTGGAATGTTTCTTCCCAATTTAAAAATATCATGGGATATAATTGCCAGTACGCGACCACCACGTTTCGCGGACGAGAATATGAGGCATGGTTTACAGTTGACATCCCGTTAAGCTATGGTCCATGGAAATTCCATGGATTACCGGGACTTATTCTTGAAGTAAAAGACTCTAAAGGCGAATACCATTTTACAGCCAACGGCATAAAACAGGTGAAAGGCGAAAAAAATATCATGATGTTTGATGAAGATATCCGAAGTATTAAACGTAGCCGTGTTCTGAAAATGGAGGCTATGTTGCATAAAAATCACGGCGCATACGCGGCCGATTACGGCATCAATTATCATCTGGGTAATGGAATGGAAAATGAAGCGCAACCTTATTATCCAATAGAATTGAAATGATAAAAAAATATATTTTGCTTTTTCTCTGCGTGACTCTTGGCGTTGTGACATTCGCAGCCGAACAAGATACGATACAAATATCAGGTCGTGTGGCGAGTATACACGGCCTGCCAGTAGAAGCTCTCATTGTGACAGCATTACATCCTAACGACTCATCTGTAATAACTTATAGCATGACGGATGAAAAAGGCGCCTATTGCATGAAATTCTTTACTGACGAGGATGAAATCCTTGTCCGTCTGACCGGTTTCAATGTGAAAAGCGAAATAAAGAAAACAAAGGCGATTAGCAAAATATTGGATTTTGAAGCAATAGAGGAAAGCGTCACGCTGCGTGAGGTTCAGATAAAGGCGCAAAAACTATGGGGAAACCGTGATACTCTCAACTATCTGGTGGCGGCTTACATGACGGAGCACGACCGCACAATAGGCGATGTATTGAAACAACTTCCCGGCATAACCATCGAGGGAGGAACCATCAAATACCAGGGAATGCCAATAAACAGATTTTATATAGAAAACATGGATCTGTTACAGGGACGCTACAATATTGTCACAGAGGGACTGAAGGCAGAAGACGTTGCTACGGTTCAGGTATTGGAAAATAACGAACACGTGAAAGCGTTGCAGGATCAGGTTCCTCCCGAATCTGCAGCCATCAATATCAAATTAAAAGAAAAGGCAAAAGGAGTCTGGACAAAATCTTTCGGCATTGGATTGGGTTATGACAATGATGCGTTGTGGAACTGCGAGGCCAATCTGATGTATTTTGACAAACAGCAGCAACATGTCATATACTATGGTAATGACAACACGGGAAAAGGGGCAGACCGTTCGTACCAATACTATGGACATAATGGACTAGGCCCGGTAATATTGACCGACATCTTATATCCGGGTTCGGCGCCAGTCGGTTCCACATTATACAATAATGAGCATGCTTTTCACACAAGCAATTTGCACAGACTGAATGAAACAGCACAGCTGAACTATAGCCTCACATACAATCATGATATCCAGAAAAAGAGCTCATATATGCAAACCACTTATCTTTTGCCTGGCAGTGATACGCGGATTATCAGCGAAGATATTTCTTCACGTAGCACCACCAATGACGCCAATATTCGGCTCTCATACGAAAATAATGCCGAAAAAGATTTTCTGTGCAACACACTTGACCTGTCGGGACAATGGTATGAAGCAAACGGAACGATACAGGCCAACATGGAAGAAATACGGCAGCATGCTTACAATCGCAACCTGGGATTCACAAACAATACCCGTTGGATACACCGGACCGAAGAAAATGGATTTGAAATCACGAGCAAGAACACTGTACAGACTACTCCGCAAGCTCTTTCCGTGTTAGAGGAAACAGAGGCACGACAAGAAGTTGACATCACAAGAATAAGTTCGTCTAACTATTTTTCCTTGATAAAGGATCTCCGGCGGCATCGTTGGAGTATTGTGCCAACCGCTGCATTGAATGTGAATTATGTAGGAATGAATTCCATGCTCAGAAGTCCGGTGTCTGATTATGGTGACATGCGCTATTTATATTCCGAAGCCAATATAGGAACAATGCTAAGATATGTCAAAAATGAATTCCGGTTGACATTCAGACTTCCGCTCACGTTGTCTTACACGGATGTGAAAGATGAAGCCCATGCGGCACGTGTGCTCGTTTCTCCATCGTTCAACCTTTTATGGAAAGCCAATGACAACTGGACGCTTTCATGCGATGGTAACTATGGCATGAACCAGACATCATGGAACCAGCTTATTACATCTTATATCATGAGTAACTACCGTACTACCAGCCGTTATATCGCAAATATTTCTAATAATTATTTGGCCGTATTAAACGCCAAACTGAACTTTAAGGATATCCTGAGCGGTTTCTTTGCTTATGTCCAAGGTTCGGTTTCCCGTTCATGGAATGACGTAATTTATGGAACGACTATTGATAAGAATGCTCACACTATCATGTTGGCTGAATATATGCCACACCATGATGATAGCTATTCATTGACAGGTAATATCAGTAAAGGATTCGATTGGAAAAAAATGCGAATTGAGATGAATGCGAATTACAGCTGCAACAATAGCCGTATTTTGCGCCAGTCTGTCACGACGGACTTGCAAAGCACTACATATTCCGTACACGGTAATGTGTCTGCAAGTCTTTTTAAAGCAGTCCGTGTAAGTTATGACTGCCATTACACGTTTTCACGATCTGTATCTGAAAATTATTCGCATATCATTCGGACATTAGGCCAGAATGTCAATCTGGATTTTTCTCTCATACGTAACAGCTTGCAAGCTAATATGGTGGTACGCCATACTCATAACAGTGGATTGAATGGAAAAAAGAATTATGCCTTTATGGATTGCTCAATCATTTATAAAACAAAAAAGAAGATGGATTTTGTTCTTGAAGCCGACAATATCTTCAATACACATACTTTTGTTTCACGTTTAGATACACAACTGACCGAATATTTTGAGGTATTCTATCTGCGTTCTCGCAGTATAATGCTCACATTGCGTTTAAATCTTTAAACGACTTATTATAGCAGGTGAATAATAAGGCTTTTAGTCTTGTTTATATGGAAAAATCTTACCATCATGCCTTATGGTTGGCATGAAATCATGTGATTATTTAATGAAAAGCTTGTGGGTGAATAATTCACCCACATATACAACACAGAAATTTGAACAATGAGATTCTTATTCTTGCATATATTACTTCTGATTCCTACGATCATATTGGCGGTTCAGAAAGACAGCATATTCATCAGTCAGTTCGTAAAGGATTCTTTTACGCGGTATGGTGTCAGAAATGCATTTGTGACAGTCATGAACCTTGATGGGCACGTGCTTGATACTGTGCGTACACAACCAGGAAATGGAAGCCACGACGCTCAGGTATGGCAATTGACCGTTCCGCGACGTAATACTACGTTTCGTATTCGTGTAGAACATACAGACTATGAAACAAAGGAGATGGTCGTCGAAATGAAAAATCCGGCACGGCTCAACTCGTTCCGTTTTCCCGACATGCTACTCCAACGTGTATTCACAGATAAGGAGGTCTCGCTGGATGAGGTCACAGTGAAGGCCACACGTGTAAAACTGTGTTATAAAGGCGACACGATAGAAGTTGACGCGAGAGCATTCAAACTGACAGAAGGCTCGATGCTTGAATCGTTGGTGAAAAATGTGCCAGGCTGCGAGCTGCATGATAATGGTGACATATACATGAATGGTCGCAAAGTGGACTATCTGACACTCAACGGCAAGGACTTCTTCAAGGGCAATAACCGTATCATGCTTGACAATCTGCCTTATTATACGGTGGATAAACTACAGTTCTTTAATCAGCGTAGTGAGCGCAGCCAGTTGGTGGGCAAAGATATAGAACGTCCTGACTTCATTATGAATGTCAAACTGAAACAGGAATACAGTATTGGCTATCTCGGTAATGCCGAAGTCGGCGCAGGTACACACAAGCGATGGATGGGACGTGGGTTTGCACTTCGATTCACAGACAACTCAAGAATTTCGTTTTTTGGCAATGCCAATAATATCAATGAATCGCGCCACCCTGGTGAGGACGGAAAATGGGGACAGTCGGACAGCCCCAACAGCGACACGGATACTTACAATATAGGTGGAGAGTTGTTGGTCGATGACAAACATGGATGCTATAAGGAGGTATTTAACGCTTCGCTTTTGTGGAACAAGTCATACAGTGAGCAGCGAACTGCTTTACAGCAATTTATCCAGCAAGGTGACATATTCGGATATAGCAGCGACATGGCAACAAAGCAAGGTCTCAAACTTAATGCCACCAACAAATTCACGCTCAAACGTGTCGGACTTATTTCCGCTACACGGCTTGACTATTCAGATTATGATAATGATGCGACGATACGCAGTGCCCAGTTCTCGGAACAGCCCAATGAAGACTTGGTACAAGTTCTGGACAGTATTTTCAGTACAAGCCAGAGCAGTGAAATGCTCGGCATCATGGTCAACAATGTACAGGACGCATCTTCCAATAGCGGAAGAAGGTGGACGGTAGAACAGAAATTTGACTATCACAAGTCTCTTCCGTGGGGCGATGACCTTATGCTGAAAGCCAGTGGCTTGTGGAATGATGCAAAAGACAACGGGAGCAGTAACTATTGGTTAAAATATGCTGACGGGGAAACCCCTGACGATGTTCAAAAAAGACTCACCAGAGATAAATCGCATTCATACAACCTTCATTTCGGTGTCGAATATGCCATACACCTTCTGACAGGATGGCATCTGATTTTTGATCTGGCGCACAATTGGCAGCATATCAAGGAGCAAGATAATCTCTACCGTTTGGATTGGGATGAGAATTTCCGTCCGTATGAAATGTTACCGTCGTTAACCGATTACCTCCATCTACGCGATGCGAACAACAGTCCAAACATTGACAATGCCCAGCATGAGGAGCAGATCACAGCTTCATTGCATAAGCATGAATACGACAGACGTCGCGGACGCTATTTTTCGTTTACGACAGCACTGAACACTCGATATGTCAGTCAAAATGGTGTTTACATCCGAGGCGAAAATATGGCGTGTCCTTCTGACCACCGCTGGATATTTAGACCAAGTGTGGATATTGAGTATCAGACTCGCCAATGGCATGAAACATATAAACTGCACTATGACACGGATATGCGTTCGCTCGATCTTGCACAAGTGGCAGATTTGACCGATACATCCAATCCGCTTGCCATACAAAAAGGCAATCCTAATTTGCGCCCGAGCATTGTACATAATCTCTCGTTCCTTGTCTCCTCTCGTTTCGGAACTCATGGGCAGTTTGCCTCGCTTCGCTCCGGCATCATTGTCATGAACAATCTTGTGGCCATGAACTCAATGTATAACAGGAATACCGGTGTCTATACATTCATGCCTGTCAATGTAAATGGCAATTGGGCATATAACAGTGGCATAGACCTACACCGGGCTTTGACGGAGAACCGCAATCTGAACATTGAGAGTCGCACCTCTTATAATTATCAGCGCAGTGTAGATATGAAGGATAATGATAAAAGTACTGTGAAACAGCATTTCGTGGAGCAGAATCTGAAACTGGAATACAAAAGTGAACAGTGTATACTTTCCCTTTTGAGTGGAATCTCATGGAACGGAATGCGTCTGGCCGGTGTTGATGACATTAACAATGTGAACTTCAACTATGGGGTTAATGTTCAGGCGGACTTGCCGTTTAAGTTGCACCTCTCTACCGACATCAGGATGTACAGTCGTCGCGGTTATGCAGACCGCTCGTTATGTACAGACAATCTGTTGTGGAATGCGCAAATAAATCGTACATTCCTTAACGGTCGTCTGCTTGCGTCCGTCAAAGCATTCGACCTGCTGCATCAGATTTCATCAACACATACCACCTTCAATTCACAGGCTCGCATCGAAACATGGCATCTTAGTCTCCCTTCTTATCTAATGGTAAGTGTACAGTATAAGTTTAACAAAAATCCAGAGAAGAGACGATGAGAAATAAACGTTTTCCCCATTACAGGCAACATGTGTCACCCTGAAATGGATGACACAAAATTACAAGTATTGTTTATCAGTTAATTATAATATTGAGTTTTTTTGAGTGGCGAAGTCAAGAAGGGGGGATGTTGGTAATATGGGAAAAATCAAGCTACAACTGTCTTATGCCGGATTACAAGAACTTATGTTGTAATATTCTTGATTTTCAAATTAATATGAGATCATGTTACAAGGTTTTTATGATGTTTTCCAAATCCTTTGAACTTTCTTTTGTGCTATATTTGTAAAAAAAGAAAATGATGGAAAACGGATTGAAAATTAGGGGCTGTATGAAAAAGAATGTCTTCTTGATCGTTTGTTTGTTATGCGGTATGTCTGCATACGGTCAGAACTGGAATTATGGAATAGAAATCGGTTATATGAACAGTAGATTCCACGCTTATGATCCAGACGTAAGTTGTGGACATGGCTTTAAGGTGGGCGGCATGGTAGATTATACGTTCAGGAACAATATCCTGATCGAAACCGGTCTTTCGTACGAAAGAAAAAGCGGTAAAATTCAAGGCGGTCCGCTTGCAAACTATGGCATTTCAGAAATCAATGTGCGTGATATGGATTATCTGGTTTTCCCGGTTTCCTTAGGCTACACGTTTAATCTCTGCAAAGATCTGGTTTTCATTCCTCAAGTAGGGTGGTATTTCAGTGCCGGACTTCGGGGCTCCGGATTTTTATCCGGAAAAGACAGTTTCGGCCAGCCCTACACCTCGGCCATTGATGTCTTTCCGGCTTCTTATGACCGCCAATACCGCCCCTTCGACAGGTTTGACACGGGTGCACTCTTTGGCGTAAACCTGCAATACCGGAAAGTTCGCCTGAAGGCTTTCTACGAACTAGGCGTAAAGACGATCAATCCTGTGTATGGCAATCTCAGAAACAGGACGGCTGGTGCTTCCGTCTGCTATGTCTTTTAACAGATTATGGATAATTGACGTGATCCCCAATTGTCTGCGGCCTTTTTACAGGCCGTTTTTTATGATATTCCGGTGATATATTGTAATAGTCTTCGGTCTGTATTTTTATATTTATGGCATGGCTGGATTTAAAGGCTTGTGATAACCTTATATTGTATACCGTTCCGTTCAAGCAACTCGCGTACACGCTGCCGATGGATTTCCCTTTGGTGGGTTGGCTTGACCCAGCGGTCGAAGATGATAAGTTCAGGAATCGGATTGATTGAGACCGGAGCACTGTCAGGAACGGGCAGACCCAATTGAACCTTTATATCGAACACTTTCTTGTAGTATTCAAGCAGTTCAGAACGATATCTTGCGATAAAATCCTTATAGTCTTGCATCTGATATACCACTTCAGGATTATTGTCCGTCGCGTGAAGCATTCTGTTGTCATCCATGCGTTTTAGTTCTATAAACGTAAGACAGCCGTTTCTGCATTGAATCAGGTCTATGCGGATATCGTCCTGAGCATCATTATATGCAAACTCAGTGTCAAGATGAACAGTTCTTGAGTTTATGACCAACATGCCCTGTATGAACTTTTCACTCCATTTTTCTTTAGCGTTGATGCCTTCCTCAGCCTTCTTTTGAGAGTACAGCGTCTGAATTCGCTCCATCACCTCATCGCAGATATTTTCAATCCTGTCGCTGCATTCTACATACAGATTGTTTCTTGAAGGTGCCGGTTCTCCGAGATACTTATGATGGGTGAACACTTGAAGCTTATTGTGTTTACTGCAATAATGTATTCTGGCGATACTGCCCCCTTCAAAATAGACGTTGACCTGATTGTCTTTACGAATGTCAATATAAAGAGAAGGGTTATTCTTGAATTTAACCCACCATGAAGGGTTTTTCTTCAACTCTTCAAAGATCCGGGCATCCTCTTTTAATTTATCAAATGTGATGGCCATAAGACTTAAGTTTAGAATCTATTGTTGTGACATTTTTTTGTTGCTGTTTACAGGCATGAAGAAATTTTTCTTTTCATACTTCTGTTTCCAAAGGCTTTGCTTTCTACTGTTTTGCTGTAAAGTCTACCTTTTGCAAAGGTATATAAGAGATTTGACAAATGCAGCATTTTATGAAAGAAAAGAATGATGGAGTGCCAGATATAATGTAAAATAAGGCGTTTCTGCTTCTTTTGGTGAACAGGTGCTGGTGTCGGTCGATTTTGACTGCAACGGTGAATATGACAGAAGTGATGGCATTAGATTTTGTGAGGATAGAAAATACGTAATTTTATTAGATTTTCAGATCAGAATTCTATATATTTGCATTAAGCAACAGGTCTTTTCATTCATGAATCAATCCAACGGAATAAGGCTGGTATGGTTATGACAGAACAAAGCAACCGGTCTGTTATCAGAACAGATATGTCAGGATGTTTGTTCTCTATCAGTAGATGTGTCAGCAGTTCTCAACCATATCCGAAAATATTATTTTGTTTTTCAGATACAAGTATATGATATGTCGAAATATTTTATCTGCGACAGGATAGTCGGATGCTAAGGGGATGGTGCTTGATCCAGAGATATTTCTTTTTAATGCCCGAATCGTGATGTATCCACTCCTTTCACTTCCTGCTTTTTATATCCACCGAAACGATATGTAAAGTTCAGAGATACGGTACGTGTATAGAATCTGCTGTTCATGTCCAGATACTGCCCTTTGAAGCGGACTTTCATATCCGACATACTGGAGTTAAAAATGTCACTGCATCGTGCTGTAAGCGAGCATTTGTCTTTGGCAAAACTCCATTTCATTCCGGCTGTAAGATTGAATGTGCTTGCAAGGTCCAGTGTCCCCTGAATGAAGGGTGTTTGCATTCTTCCTATCAATTCAAACGAAAGATTCTTGCCAACCTTAAAGGTATTGTCGAGTGTACCGACAAATATCCATTTCTTACGGTCAAAAGGTATGTCAAAGAACTGGTTACATTTTTGTCGTGCATGCATTCCTACGAGTGTAAGCCTTGCATCATACCAGTTTCCGGCACTGAACGGTAAAATGATATTGGCGCCTGTCATGCGCATATAATTCCAGTTGGTGTTCTTGTATATTAATGCCAGACGGTCATTCGCCTGATATGGAGACTGGGCAAAATAATCGGTTGTATGTTTATAGAACAGACCAAATATATATTTCTGTTTTAATATATAGTTTCCATTCAGGTTATAGTTTGTCATAGGTCTTAAACCTGGTGTTCCCTGAATCTCAGAATATCCGTTCAGATAGGTCACTGAAGACTGCATATCCCAGTAACCAGGATATATTTTGTCTGTTGACAGGGATAGTTGGAAAATATGTTTAGGGTTTTTCAGGTATAACAGCGAAGCCTGCGGATATACAGCCCATTTGTGATAATTGCCAATAGTATAATATTCTCCGGTAGCAGAAACAGAGAAAGAAGTTCCGGTCGCCCAGTTCTTACTCAACGAGAAATAAAAACTGGTAGTCTGTTCTTCTGCTTTGGCGTCAGTGTTTTCAGGTTTTATATTTCCGGTTACTTTGTCGTAAGTCTGAAAATCGTAGTTTTTTGTATAGAGATAGGATCCACCGTAACCTATGCCCCAGTTATTTGCCAGACTATGTTTCTGGTCTGCATAAACAGTGTAACGGTCAATACGCTGGCCGCCAGTCAGGGTATATGTGTTTTCACTCATGTCTGCAAGCTGTGTGAGCATGGTCTGATAGTTATCGGATGTAAATCGGGTATAATCACCACCTAACTCAAGGCCGAAACCGGAGCTATATTGCACAGCTATGTTATGCATCTTGTTTTCTGTGAACTTATCGAGAGTGGATTGCTGAAAACTACCGCTTGCTATGCTGCGGCCGTCTCTGTCAGGCGTAAAACTTCCGGTATAAGCCACATTCAGATTATTCCTTTCATTAATGTTGTATTCCAAAGCTGTTCTTACATTATGCGTCCAGCTTTTGGTACTTAGCTTCTCATTCTGGGTTATTTCATAAACCTTGTCCCCCAATGTATGTCTGGAGAACAGGTCGGTGTATTCCATTATTTTGAGATTGTCAGTTCCATACATGACATCCAAAGTTACTTTAGGGGTTGACAAACGGAGATTCCCGTTTGCGCCGCTACTGCTGAAATAGGTGTTCTGATAATGGGTACTCAACTCTCCCTGGAATGAATAGTCATTAGAGCGTTTCATCACCACATTGACGACAGCTCCACGTACATGAAGTTCAGGAGGGGCACTGTACATGACTTCCGCTTTCTCAACACGATCAACCGGTGTATTACGCAGTAACGTTTCCAATTGCTCCGCTGTCATGGTTGTAGGCTTGCCGTTCATGACAATTGTAAGTGAACTTGCTCCTATAAGAGATAATGCTCCGTTTTCTTCTTGTATCCCAGGAATTTTGGATATAGCTTCGTATGCATTGTTTACAACTTGTTTTTCTGAAAGTACAGAAAGGTTATAGCAAAGACGTCCGTTTTCTACTTTGACTAGTGGTCTTTCTCCTTTGATTATCACTTCCTCCAGATTATGGTTTTTGGGTTCCAGTATAATGGTACCTGCATCAGGTGTTTGTCCTTTTATCAGTTTGGTTTGGTAAAGCAGATGTTGGACAATGAGCTGATAACTCTTCGGCTTCGGTTCAAGTATGAAAGTACCATCTGTAGCAGATACGGCTGCACCTAAATATGTTGAATCCGGTAGCTGCATGATGATGGTCGCACCTTCTACAGGCTGTTGATTAGTGTCTGTTATTTTGCCTGTTGTCTGGCTCCAAAGTGAAATAGAGTTACATATCAGAAGCAGACTTAATAATATTTTTATGTTATGCATGATTCTGTTTTGTTGATTAATGTAAATTCGATATGAGAGCGAATGTAATTTATTAGAAAATAAAAACATAGTGATAAAATCAGTTAATTTATAATGTTCAATTATAACATTTAAAGGGCTACCACTCTGTTCTGGGGAGTAAAGTTATAGAGATTTATTGTATGACCGGTGATTTTTGAAAAAAAATATGTTGTTAAAGTAAAAAGTCTATTTGAGAATAATAGTGTCGGTGGGACTCTCGGTCACCACATGAGTGATGTAGAAATAAGAGGCGGCCCTGTTTCATTTCAATGGCCTAGGTCGTCTTGAATATGTTTAAAGAACAGAAAAAGTTTTTTTATTATTTATCTGTATGTCAATCATAAAAACAAATAATGAAAAATTGATGATAAAAAATAATGATGGTGTTAATGATAGCTTTATCATACTTTGTCACTCTATATAAAAAATATCCTGATAATACATTCAGTTACAAGATTAAACTTATTGATAAATAATATAAATATAGGACAGAATGAGAAATAAATTTTTATGGATTGATTTGGCGGTATGCTCAATATGGTTGCTCGCCATATTAGGCGACAGGAATACCTGGAACAGTGGTGTGCATTTTATAGCTATTCTGACGGCTGCGATGAGATTGACTTTTACGTTTTCTATTGTAAAAGGTGAAAAACGGGCATGGATTCCACTTGTCGGAATGATAACTCTGACTGCATTAATGCTGCAGGACTTTCAACTAATTGGAATTGACAATATGGCGTCTTATGTTTTTCCGGTATTAAATATCAAAAGGGACGTGGTTGCATACAAGGTTTTAGTGTTATTCAATGTGGTATGGATATGGCTCGTACCTCCGATATTATATTTTATCAGGCTTTTCCGCAAGCAGCTGATCAAGACAGATTCGAGATGGCAGGATATGTCAGGTTGTATCTTATGGAACGATAAAAAGGCCAGAACATATTCGGTCCTTATGCTCGCCTGCATAATTACATTTTATACTGGACTTGCCATGAATGCAAGGGCTTGCCGTGCAGTTTGTCTTGTTATCCCCACGATGAGTTACTGGATGATTTGTCGTTATTATCATGTAAAGCCGCGAAAGCTATGGCTTTTGGTGGTAAGTATGGTCGTTTTTTATTATGCACAGCCTTTTGCAGGTTTATGGAGAATAGTCATGTTATCCATCAGTTTGGTTGCAGTGATATATATGGCGGTTCAATTCTATCGTGCAACCAATAAACATGTGTTGTCAGTATTGATCATATTTTATATCGGCATATTTCTTCCGTCAGTGGCGATAGGTTATAATCAGTATGCATGTATGGATTATGGAAGACTGTACTACAATTCCCATGTTCCTTATGATGGTGTTTTCTATATAAAGGACTTTTCTGGTGAAAAGGAGGGATTACGTGATCGTTACGGAGTTCTTGTTGAACCGGAATATGATGGCATCTATTATCCTGGTGGTCATCCGGGATTGGGGGGCGTGGAACTTCGTAGAGACGGATATCAGGTATATTATGATCTATGGACAGGACATATAAGAAAGGATAATGATATTGATGAATATTTACAATCTGAAATATGCAGAAAGCTTAATGAGTTTGTAGATAAACACCATACCGACTATGATGATCGTCTGGAAGTCAAGGTAACCGAGATTCCCACTTCAAAGGTGCTTGGTCATGTTAAAATGGCAATGTATGGATTGCCCAGTTACAATTATGAAGATACAGATTTCTTGCCGGAAGATACGGCGGGTTTAAGTTCAGGTCAATCCGTATGTGATACTTTGGTTGTTTTAAAACATTCTCAGAAGAAAATGATAAGTTATGCTGTTGATTTGAAAAAAGATGCTGTTCCGATGTATCGCATCAATTTGAAAATAGCAAAAGATGAAATGCCGGAAGTGTCAACGGCAGAAGAATTGGCCAATGCTATTTCCCAAATTGATTTTTTCAACTTCATGAAATGACAGATATGATAATTGAGAGTATGGGGCTGTATCGTAATGATATGCTCCATATTTATGTTTTGGGGTAAGGAGGATATTGACATCATCTTTCCATAACATTTTTTTGCAGCCTTATCTCCTATAATCCTATGCCAAAATTTGGAAATTTTCAAACCTATTCCTAATTTTGGCATAGGTACCTATGTAATTTTGTGGCATAATACGGACTTTAAATTCAGAACTTATGGCAGCAAATAAATTCGGCCGGTATATATGGCTTATCGATTTAATCAGATGTCACCCGTATATCACTTATAAGGAAATAAGCCGACGGTGGGAAGACTGTGGGATGGGGGACGGCAAACCGCTTCCGTGGAAAACATTCATGAATCATAAGGATGCGGTGCAGAGTATCTTTGACGTGATCATATCCTGTGACGCCAAACACGGGTATGGTTATTACATCGAGGATAAGGAACGGTTGAGAGGGGATGACTTCCGGTCGTGGCTGATTGATTCGTATGCGACACTGAACCAGCTCCAGGCTAACCGGAAACTGGAGAAACGGATCTCCTTTGAGCATGTGCCTTCCGGCAACAGGTTCCTGCAGGTCTTTCTGCAGGCCATGCGTCAGAATAATGTGGTGGAGATCACCTATCAGGGATTCGATAAACCTCATGCCAGTACGTTTCTGATTGAACCTTATCATCTTAAAATCTATAATCGTCGCTGGTATGTGATCGGGCGGGCGCCCTATTGGGATGATGTCAGGACTTATGCTCTGGACCGGATACAGGATGTGACGGTGACGGAGGACCGGTTCGTCGTACCCGATACTTTTGATATAGACCAATATTTCGAAGGTTGTGTGGGGATCATCGCGGACAAGGAAGTGGATATAGAACGGGTGGTCATCAAGGCATACGGTGGGTCGGGAAAATACCTGGCTACACTGCCTGTTCATGATACGCAACGGAAGATCGCGTCTGATGATGAGTCGATTACTTTCGAGATGTTCGTACGTCCCACTTTCGACTTTATCCAGATGCTGATGCAGCAGACGGATCAGATAGAAGTGTTGGAACCGCAATGGGTAAAGGATGAAATCTGTCGTATCGCCGAGAGTATTTTGTCTTATTATGTCAAGTCATAGGAGCAGGATAACCGTTGACGGATTTTTATGGCAATGTATGGAACAATCAATCAATGGAGGGCGTGTGAGTATTTGTTTTTAGTTATTAAACGGATACAGGTGAACGTAACCGCAGATCTTTAACCGGTGTATGCCATTGGACATGAAAAACACCGAGGCTGTGATTTTATAAACCTGCGAGTTGTTCATTCGATGATATTGTTATACCTTTGTATGCTGACAAACAGCTGAAACTGACGGATTTTGTACGTATGTCAGATTATCCCAGACTGTTTTCAGACAATTCAGAATCAAGGTAAAAAGAACTGGTGACAGGCGTGAAGCCTGTGGCCTTGAAACGGCAATGGTATAAAAACGATGAACACAATATTGATTATCGAGGATGAGAAAAGGGTGGCCGACCTTCTGAAGGCGGGACTTGAGGAAGCAGGATATATGACACTGGTTGCCTATGACGGGGAGATGGGGTTACGCCTGTTCCGCTCTAATGTGGTTCAACTGGTCATATCGGATATCGTGCTGCCTAAGATGGATGGTTTCGCGGTATGTAAGGAGATCAGACGCATTAACGCCAACGTGCCGGTGCTGATGCTGACGGCATTGGGGTCTACCGACGATAAACTGGACGGGTTTGATGCCGGGGCGGATGATTATATGGTAAAGCCATTTGACTTCCGTGAACTTTGTGCACGTGTCAGAGTGCTGATGAAACGCAGGCAGGAGGTGGATGAGGTGCCTGCCGTATTGAATTACGCCGATCTGGTGATCGATCTGGAGAAGCGTAATGTGACGCGTTCGGGGATACCGGTCAGACTCTCGCCAAAGGAATATAATCTGTTGGTGTTCATGGTGGAAAATGCCGAGAAGGTCATTTCGCGTATAGATATCGCCGAGAAGGTCTGGAATACGCATTTTGATACGGGAACCAATTTTATTGATGTGTATATCAATTATCTTCGCAAGAAGATAGACAAGACATTTCCTGTCAAACTGATACATACCAAACCTGGAATAGGTTTCATATTAACAGAGAATCCATGAAAATCAGAACTTCCCTCACACTGAAAACCACGGTTGCGACAGCGGCTGTATTCCTTCTTTGCATGGTGCTTATATATGTGGTCAGCAGCCATAGCCGCAACCGGACTTTTTATCATGACCTCAAGGGTGAAGCTGTCACCAAAGCCCATCTGTTCCTGCAGAATCAGGTGGACGCGGCGACCATGCAGTCCATTTATCTCAATAACCGGAAATTTATTGATGAGGTGGAAGTGGCGGTGTATACTTCTGATTTCCGGATGCTCTATCATGATGCCATTGATAATGATATTATCAAGGAGAATGCGGATATGATAGCCCGTATTCTGTCGGAAAAGGAAATCGAATTTGATATTGGCGAGTATCAGGGTGTAGGCCTGATCTATACTTATGACGGTAAGGATTATATCGTGACGGCAGCCGCTTACGATGGATATGGCCATCAGAACATGCACGAACTGCTCAAGACGCTGGTCATCCTGTTTGTGATAGGGTTATCTTTACTTTATGTGACCGGATATATATTGGCCGGGGCGGCATTGCGTCCCGTGAAGGCCATTGCGGAGGAAGCGGAAAAGATAACCGAATCGAAACTTGATCACCGGTTGCCGGTGAAGAATGATAAGGACGAACTGGGAGAGTTGAGCATGGTATTCAATTCGTTGCTGGAGCGTCTGGAGCAGTCTTTTAAGGCACAGAAAAATTTTGTCAGCAATGTTTCGCATGAAATGAAAACTCCTTTGGCTTCACTGACTGCAGAATTGGACCTGGCCTTACAGAAAGACCGTACGGCAGAACAGTACCGTGCAGCCCTGCAGAATGCCCTTCAGGATGCACACAACATGACACGTCTGACAGAGGGGCTGTTGAATCTGGCCCGTGCAGACTATCAGCGTGAACAGATCAGGATGCAGGACATACGTCTGGACGAGCTGTTGCTTGACGTACGTGAGTATATTCTGAGGGCACATGCCGACTATCATGTCGATATGGTTTTCGATCAGGAAGAAGCGGACGATGACCGCTTTGTCAGTGTGTCCGGAAATCTTTATCTGCTCAATATCGCTTTCACCAACCTGATAGACAACAACTGCAAATATTCTGATAACCACACATCAATAGTTCATATTTCGTATTGGGACAATAACGTGGTTATCAGTATGTCGGATACGGGAATCGGTTTGAGTGACAAGGACAAACAGCATATCTTTACCCTGTTTTATCGTGGTGAAGACAGTGACCGGTTTAAAGGTAATGGCATCGGAATGACATTGGCAGACAAGATCATACGCCTGCACAATGGAAGTATTGAGGTCCATTCCCACCGCGGTCAGGGTACTACATTTGTGGTACGTCTGCCGCATCTGTAAGCCTCTCTGACTTTGGTCGGGGTAAAATTCTAATGGTTTTCTAATTCCGTTCTAATGGTTTTCTAACGGTGGTTCCCGTGTGTCTGCTCTAATTTTGCGCTGTGATAATTAACATAGTCGCAATCATTAAGCAAATGCATCATCAGAATGAAAAGAAGAAACCCGAATTTTGCCTTTAACACTGAGAGAGTGTTTATGGCAGCACGTCAGCCTCTGACTTCTGTGTTCAGTTATTTTCAGACTACTCCCGAGGGGTTGATGGCTGAAGAGGTAGAAGACCGTCAGAGGCAGTATGGAAAAAATGAGGTTCAGCACGAAAAAAGGAAGAATCCGTTTTCCATGTTCATCAAAGCTTTTATCAATCCGTTTATTGGAGTGCTGACTGCTCTGGTCATTGTGTCGTTTGTTATTGATGTCATGATGGCTGCTCCGGGCGAGCAGGACTGGACTGCCATCATTATCATCACTACTATGGTCGTGGTGAGCGCTATCCTTCGATTCAGACAGGAATGGAAAGCAAGCGAATCGAATGAAGCGCTGCTTAAAATGGTGACCAATACCTGTCTGGTCAAGCGTGCAGACCGTGAAGACGAAGAAATGCCGATATCAGACATTGTACCGGGCGATATTGTAATGATTGCTGCCGGAGACATGATTCCGGCCGATATCCGTATGATCGAAACTAAAGACCTGTTTGTCAGCCAATCGTCATTAACGGGAGAATCGGATCCCATTGAAAAGCTTCCGACAACCAATAACTGCATTTATCACAATGGCAGCGTAGTTGAACTGGATAACATTTGTTACATGGGATCTACGGTAGTCAGCGGAAAGGGCATGGGTATCGTATTTGCCACAGGTAACCATACTTATTTGGGAACTATTGCCAGGACGATCGTCGGACACCGTGCGGCAACGGCTTTCGACAAGGGAATCAGCAAGGTATCCTTGCTTCTTATACGCTTTATGCTTGTAATGATTCCATTTGTTTTTCTTGTCAACGGCCTGACCAAAGGGGATTGGTTTGATGCGTTTATCTTTGCCGTATCAGTTGCCGTAGGACTGACTCCTGAAATGTTGCCGATGATTGTCACAGCCAATCTGTCGAAGGGCGCTTTGGCCATGTCGAAGAAGAAAACCATAGTAAAGGATCTTAATGCCATTCAGAACTTTGGGGCCATGAACGTACTTTGTACGGATAAGACGGGTACACTGACCTGTGACAAAATCGTGCTTGAAAAATATATCAATGCCGATGGCAGCGACGATCATGAACAGCGCATATTGCGTCATGCTTATTTCAACAGTTTTTTTCAGACCGGACTACGAAACCTGATGGACAAGGCTATCCTGTCACATGTCAGGGATCTGAAACTTGAACATCTGAAGGATGACTATCATAAGATAGATGAAATTCCGTTTGACTTTACCCGCAGACGCATGTCGGTGGTGGTGGAAAACACGTCGTGCAAACGTCAGATTATCACGAAAGGGGCTGTGGAGGAAATGTTGCAGATCTGTTCTTATGCGGAATTTGACGGTAAGGTACAGCCCTTGGATCAGCAACTGAAAATGAAGGCTCAGGAGATAACCCGCGGTATGAACAGGCAGGGTATGCGGGTGCTTGCAGTCGCGCATAAAAGTTATCTCAGCAAAGACTGTGATTTCAGTGTGGCGGATGAGAATGACATGGTACTTATCGGATATCTGGCCTTTCTGGATCCTCCCAAACAGTCTGCAGTCAGTGCGATCAGGCAGTTGCATGAAAACGGCATAGAGGTCAAGATCCTTTCGGGCGACAATGAGGCTGTTGTGCAGACTATAGCCCGTCAGGTCGGAATTGATACGGCTCATTCACTGACCGGGCCTCAGATTGAACGTATGCTGGAACCGGATTTCAAACGGGCGGTCAGGGAAACGACTGTATTCTCAAAGCTGACACCGATACAGAAGAGTGAGATTATCAGAGCCCTACAGGAGCAGAATAATACGGTGGGGTTCCTGGGTGACGGTATTAACGATGCGGCTGCATTGCGACAGTCAGATATCGGTATATCTGTAGATTCTGCGGTGGATATAGCCAAGGAAAGCGCTGATATCATACTGCTTGAGAAGGACCTGATGGTTTTGGAGGACGGTGTGCTTGAGGGGCGCAAAACGTTTGGCAACATTACCAAATATATCAAGATGACCGCAAGTTCCAATTTCGGTAATATGTTCAGTGTCATGGTGGCCAGTGCCTTCCTGCCGTTTCTGCCGATGTTGCCGATACATATCCTCATACAGAACTTGTTGTATGATATTTCCCAAACCACCATTCCATTTGATAAGATGGATGCGGATTATCTGTGTAAACCGAGAAAATGGGATGCTTCGGATCTCAGCCGTTTCATGATATTTATCGGTCCGATCAGTTCTATCTTTGATATTGTGACATTCCTGGTGATGTGGTACGTATTCGGATGTATATCTTCCGATCATCAGGCTCTGTTCCAGTCCGGTTGGTTTATTGAAGGTCTGCTCTCCCAGACCCTGATTGTACACATGATCCGAACCCGTAAGATTCCATTCATCCAGAGTTGTGCTTCATGGCCTGTGACGGGACTTACCGTGCTTGTCGTGGCTGTCGGTATCATTATCCCGTTTACGCCGTTTGGTGGTTGGATCGGTTTGCAGCCACTGCCCGGATCCTACTTCTTCTGGCTGGTAGGCATATTGCTGTCGTACTGTGTGTTGACTCAAATCATTAAAAACTGGTATATCCGTAAATTTGTAAAATGGCTTTAAGAAATGGATAAATAACCAATTGCATGATCCCATTTGATGGGAAGCATAAAATATTACATGCTTTAAGAGAATATTCCATTTTCCATGGTTCCGGGATCTGTTATTTTTGTGATGTTTTGTTAATCAATTAAATTCAGATCTTATGAGAACCAGGTTATTAAGACTTGTAGCTTTAATTTTGTGTATGACTGTCTGGGGTGGATATATCGCCGGACAGTCTTTACGGATTGCCTGTATTGGCAATAGTATTACGGAAGGAATGGGGATTGCGGATAAGGCAAAAGACAGTTATCCCGCCCAGTTGGGACAGATGTTGGGAGAGGGGTATGATGTACGTAATTTTGGAGTCAGTGGGCGGACGATGCTCCGTAAAGGAGATTATCCCTATTGGAACGAACAGGCTTACGCTGACTGCAAACAATTTTGTCCAGATGTAGTTATACTCAAACTGGGAACGAATGATTCAAAAGGCTATAACTGGATCTATAAAAAGGAATTCCAGAAGGATATGCAGGATATGATTGATGAACTGTCGGCGTTACCTTCACATCCTGTAATATATTTGGGGTATCCGGCTAAGGCATTCCAGAATCCGTTTGGTATATCTGATGCTGTGATAACCGGTGAGATCATACCTATTATTGGCGTAGTGGCAGAAGCAAATAATTTGCCGGTCATTGATTTTCACTCGGCTTTTGAGGACAAACCTTATCTGATGCAGGGTGATAGCATTCACCCTAATGAAAAAGGTGCTACCATGATGGCGGCACTCGTCAGAACAGTTCTGACAAATGCCGGAATTGTCAATGCGGGTTTTGAAACCGGAGAGATATCCGGAGAACCTTCCGGACTCCTTCCTCAAGGATGGGATTCTACGGGTGATGCTGAAAAAATGGAGTTCGTTTTAAGTGAGAATGAGCCTGCGGAAGGAAGTAAATGTCTTGAAATCAAGAATAACGGTGCCATGATGTCGGGAATCTGTCAGGAGATTCCGCAACTGGCAGAAGGCGAATATATTCTTAAGGCAGATGTATGGACTGTCACTACGGGAGAATCCCGTATCTTTGTCAATGGAAAGAATGGTAAGTTGATTTCTCAGGAAACCGGACAGGCCGGTCAGTGGGTGACTCTGACAGTCAAATTTCAGGTTCGTTCTGGAGATGGTCCGTTGACTATTGGTTTGGAAACAGGCAATGGACAATATAAAGTGGATCACTTCCGGATCGATTGCCCTTCACAGAAACTTCAGGATATTTACCGGAATGTAATGGAGGAGAAGAGAAAGCAACTGATGTCATATCAGAATAAGTTGAATGCTCCGCTGAATATGCTGGCTCAAAAAGCCATCGAAGCAACTGCCGATGTAGAGAATAACGAAGAAAAATTAGTTAAGGCTATCAATAAACTGAGTTACGCCTGCAATGTTCTGTCGGAAATAGGACCGGTATGGGAGACTGCCAAGGGAAATCTGGTTCTTCATCAGAATGTGTTGGAAAATTCAGAATGTACCAATGATACGTTGGCTAGTCTTTACGAAAAGACAATAAAGGAGCATGCTGCTTTGTTGGATACCGTAATGACAGTGGAAAGTATCGGGGTATCATCAGATCATTTGAATGCAGTGAGTCGTGAATACGTTTATTGGGCCAGTCCTCAAAAAGGAAAAACCATGAATGTTACTTTTCTGATGAATAATCCTCAGGTTCTATCAGCAGATGGTTGGATTAACGGCAGTATAGCTTTCGGTTATGAATATGATGGTGCACCGGACAGCCTTTATCTGGATAAGTGGAATGCCTTGTTGGTGACTTATCAGAGTGTGGAATTGCCTAAGGGAATATATAGGCTTACGGCAGCTACGCGGGCTTCGGAGTATATAGCAGAGCATTTTATTTATATGAGCGTAGGAGCCCGCCAATATCGCACGGATGGGCATAAGGTAGGAAGTACCGGTAATGAATTAGGTAATGGTTGGGGATGGACGGTGGTAGACAGTGTTACCGTGCCTGTTGATGCGGGTGCAGTCAAGATCGGATTTTATGCTAATGCAGTTAATCTGCAGTGGGCCAGTGCAGATGATTTCAGGCTGGAAAAGATAGGGGTGTTGTCATCGGAAGAAGATTTGGATATAATGAAGCAGAAACTGTCTGATACAATGGAAAAGGCTGGTATGATTGACATAAAAGCCAATGTCGGTGTGGAGTCTTTGCAGCGTCCTTTGGATTTGGCCGAGAATCTGACTGACAGGATTGCTATGGCGGAGCGCGTTATGGGAAAGAAGTCTACTTTGAATGAAGTAAAACGCAGTCTCATGAATCTGGAAGAAGCAATACAGGAATTTGAACAGGCTGAATTAAACCGACCGGCTGAAGGCGAAAGATTTTGTCTGGTCGCAAGTCATGAAGCATATACTGACTGCACTCTGACCAGAGTAGACAAGAATACAGATCGTCTTCAATTCATGCAAGGTCCTGATCCGGATATGTCACAGAGCCTTGAGTTAGTTAAGATGGAAGAAGGAAACCGTTATATGGCGGTTATGACAGATGATGACGGTGGTTTGAATTATTTGTGTGAGGGAGCCGATGGTCTTGTATCTCTGACGGCAGAACAGTCTGAAGCTTTACTGTTGGTTGTTGAGGCTACAGGTACGGATGGTGTTTATCGTATGCAGAGTGTTCATACCGGGTATTTTCTGGGAATAGGAAAAGATCAAGCACTGCTGACGGCTGATATGGAAAACAAGGATGTTTGTGTCGATTGGCTGCTTCCGCAGGCTTTGAAAGCAAAAGTGGATCTGGAAATAGGTGAGGCCGGTATTGGTACACTGATATTGCCTTTCTCTGCAACTTGTCCTGAAAACCTTGAAGTGTATGACTGTGTGGGAATAGATCAGGAAGGTTTTCTGATGCTGGATAAGGCAGAACGTATAAATGCGTGTACACCTTATCTGGTGGTGGCAGAAACAGGCCTGTATCATTTTGAAGGATGGGGCGTGGCAAGCCGGACAGAATACAGTAAAGGAATGTTGTCCGGAGTGTTGAAGCAGACAGAAGCTGATGGTATAAACGATTATGTGCAGTCTGTTTCAGATGAATATGGTGTCGTGTTCTGTCGTCCCGAAACAGAAACTGTCATATCCGCTTACAGTGCCTATGTTAACGTGGATGGTTCTGCTGGTGATCAAGCGAATATATTGAGGCTACCATCCCAGATTACTGCAATAGACTGTGTTCAGGCTGATGATAACAGATTGGTAGATGTATATACTTTATCCGGATTATTATTAAGACGGGGAGTGGAAATGCGTAAGGCGACAGAATCTTTGGAGAAAGGTGTTTATGTGATTAATAATCAAAAAGTATATGTAAAATAAAGCGTTGTATATAAAATAATTGTTTTAAGATGATTTTTTATCAAAATAATTAAGATAAATTGTTAATTATACGGGTTCGTTATTTTGCCATAATTTTTTTTTGATTATCTTTGCAGCATAATAGCCGTGAGGTTATATTGGTTAATGATCTAAATTAGTGAATTAAGTTAGTAAATTATTAATGATTAGTGAGAGTCCCGAAAAGTTTGTGATAAATCTTTCGGGGCGTTTTTTTTATATGTAGCGTGAGTCTTGACTTGATGGGTCTGATCCTATAACGTTGTGTCGGGGAGTCCATCAGAATGGCAGATCAGAAAAACAAAAAATAATACATTTATATTATAAGATCTTCCATTGAGTTGTCTGATGTCTCATATTAATTTTGCGGCAACTTAATCATATTGCCAATATTAAAATCTAATATTAATGAAAAGTAAAGTATTGTTTTTGTCCTTGCCTGTACTGTTGTCTGCTTGTACATCATCACAGGACAGTATGAAGTTGTCCGGTAACTGGCGGTTTTCTACAGACGGTACAAAATGGAATCAGACTATCGTTTTGCCCGGTTCTATGGCTTCCAATGGATTGGGGGATGATATATCCGTCTCTACACCTTGGACGGGTGGAATCGTGGATTCTTCATTTTTTAAAAGTGAACATTATGCCAGGTATCGTGTGGACGGTCATGTGAAAGTGCCATTCTGGTTGCAGCCTGTCAAATATTATAAAGGAGTATCCTGGTATGAAAAAGAGGTCATATTGCCCGATTCGTGGGATGGGAAGGACATACAGCTTTTTCTGGAGCGTTGCCACTGGGAGACCAGATTGTGGGTAGACGGTCGTGAGATTGGGATGAGGAATGCACTTGGTGCACCTCACCGTTATGATTTGACCAGAATTTTGTCACCAGGAAAGCATACCTTACCCCAATTCGGGATAAAATAGCGATTAGTTGCATGTGAAGACAGATACGTGAA
>OJNH01000964.1_pt1 | contig 24493 bp, 20 predicted proteins | sample 1597361 | NCBI WGS metagenome assembly OJNH01 (sample SAMEA2452136, study PRJEB22498) | human gut metagenome | biome: human feces; feature: human gut; material: feces | place: Australia | collected 2012
AAGTGGTGGTGCTGAGTTGTTTCTTTCCATCATTGTAGGTGCAAGTCTTCAAAAAGGTAATGAAGCCTTTGCAAAACTCCTTATCCACGTCTTTCAACAGAAACTCCGGCTTGCCTATATATAATAGGTATTTGTCAATGCGAGCATGAGTGTTGCGCTTGGTCTTCATGGAAGCCTCAGACAACTCGGCATCACCTCAAAGGAGCAGACGGGAAAGGAGCATCTGGAGCGTGCCGACTTCATCCCTGCCAAGCAGAAGCAGGAAGCCGAACAAGCCCAAGCGGAAAAGGAAGTAGCCAAAGCCGAAAGGAATGCAGCCGTCCAGGAAGCGGACAAAGCCAAGGCGGAGCAGGAAAAACTGCAAGCCGGGAACGAGGAAAGGCAGCGACGCAGCGCGGAACTTGACAGCGAAATTGCCGACAAGGAGGAACGGGCACGGAAAGCCGACCTGGAGAACACGGACAACATAAAATCGGGCATCGCCAATCTTTTGGGCAAAGGCAAGTACGCAGCCATCGAGAAGGAAAATACCAAACTGAAAGCGGAGAACGAGCGTATCAGATAAAGTTTTCCCGATGTCGTAAAAAAAGAGGTGGAGAAGTGTACAAAAGCATTGGTCGAGGAAAAGCAGAAAATGGAAGCCGAGCGTGACGGTGCTTTGGCGCAGCTCCGTTCATCCGGCATGGAGATGGATAAGGATCTCCGGCAACTTTAGGAACAAAAGAGCGGGGAGCAGCATCGCATCAGCATGGCGGTAAGCCAAGCCACAGCAGAGAAGGACAAGACCATCCGACTGTTGCAGGGTGCGCTGAAATCGAGCTGGAATATTCTGAATATCATCGCCGACATTTTCTACCAGGCAAGCAAGGTGTTCAGGCGAGCTATATATGCGATTATCCATTTCGGTACGGAGCAGCACGAATCAATCTTCGCCCCGTCCGAAGCCGCTGACATCAAGAGTGTGATGCAGGAGTACGGAGAAACCACCGAACAACAGAAAGCGGTCGGCGCATGGCTCTGTGATTATGCGGAAAGCCAACAGCCTTTTGACGAAACAAAACATTGCCATACACTCAATGAGGTTGACGATGTCGCAGAGGGGAAGTATGATTGGAAGATTGAGAGAGGTCGAGGTGGAATCAGCATATGACGGTTAATCATGATTCCTTAAAATGGAACTTACTCAGCTAAGATTTTTGTACTATGTTTTTTACCATCCCTATATACATCAGTCTTTATCATTATACCTTTTTGTCTTGTTTTATGAGATATTCCTTGAAGGTCTGTGTATATGGTAGATAAGGTGATATCATTCGCCCCATATATGCTTCTCACACTGGAAGCTTTGTCCAACGGTACATATCCACTTTCATTTACAATATTCTGCCCTTCTGCTGTAGTAAGAAACTCAAATAGCTTATATGCAGTTGAATTACGGTCTATATCTGAACGAACAGCCGCATAGACTTCTGTAGTATATGGATATGTATTGGATATGATATTTTCCTTCGTCATTTCCACTCCATTAATACCAATGGCTCTTGTACTTCCATTGTCAACTATTACACTATAATAGTAAAAAGGAGAATAACCAATCCCTTGTTTATCTTCCTCAAGTTGATAGTACGGAGACATCATCGTGAGGCCAACTTGTAATTCGGGAAAATCTCCAATAGTCAAGCCATCCATTACAAGTGTCTCAAATTTCTCTTGACTCCCTGAATTACGGTTACGAACATACGGATTGATTTCTTCATCGTTCCCACCGACTTCTTTCCAGTTCGTTATTTCTCCAGTATATATTCTTTGAAGTTGGCTGATTGAAAGATTGTTTACGGGATTCAAAGGATTAACCATAAAAGTCAACGCGTCTTTGGCAATCGGTTTTCCAATAAGAGTTACCCCATTTTCTTCAGCATAAACCTTTTCATCCCTTGAGATTAACCTTGCCGCGATAACCATTTCAACCTTATCATCTATCAGATTCATGAAAGACATATGTGTATTTGACTGTTTTAGACAGTGAGTGTTCAAATAGATTCGTTCATCTTCAGAACAGGTATATTCTGGAACTATCATTTTAATATCAGCTCCAGGTTCTTGAGTGAATGGGCGACGTTCCCATTTATAATTAAACCCAAGAATCTTACACATAAGAATTGTTCTCAATGGGTCTGTTGAATCTGACCCATCGATAATAGGAAAATTATCAATGGTAATATCGGAGATGGGAGGTGCTGACGGTGTTTCCTCTGCTGAACATGAGACTACACTAATCAAACTCAAAAACAAGATGCTTTTTTTTATGAATGTCATTATTTCGATTTTTTATGTATTGGACCTTAATTCCGCAACTATTTAGTTTAACGTTATTTATAATATCCTGAGCAACAATAAGTTGCTCAGGATTTTGCTATATCAGAAATTTCACCTATCATAGTGTTGCAATACCAAAGACGATAAAAAGTCAACAAGACATGGCAAAAGTATAAATAAAATCCGAGAAACTCACTCCTTTTGGAGGAATACTTTCAATCATGGAGAAATTCGGTAGTGTAAACAGAGCCGTGACACAGTTCAGTTTACACTACCGTTATGCGTGAATTTGACTTATCTTCCGTTCTTTTGCTGAAACAGCGTCTATTGCAAGAGGGAAAAAGCGATCTCTTATTTTCTATATTGTCAGTTAAAGAGACGGCTTATCGTTTGCATTTCTTTGAGCCTAACCACCTGATGCGTTTTTTCAAACAAATGACAAGACAGGCTATCAGTGAATTTATCAAATCAATCAAATGATCCTATTTTTTTAGCCTAATTTTTTCATGATAGAAATAGTTTACTATAACAGGTTTTCCTTTTTGAGAACGCCCGTATGGTAAATCGTTTATACGATAAGGATAACCTTCCGCTTGAGCAAACGCAGCTATTTCCTGTTCCAAGACCTGCCAGTAATCTTTTCGTTTCTTGTTGTAGGTATCATCATACAAGGCTACAAGCTCCGGATGCTTTTCCCGTATATAACCCATGATGTCTCTCTTAAATTGTCCACGAAGATTCAGATTTTCCAGCCATATCAAATCTGCATAATCTTTTACCCGATTAACGATAGCTTTCACATCTGTAATTCCTGGAAAAATCGGTGAAATAAAACACACGGTGCGTATGCCTGCATTATAGATCTGTTTCATGGCTTTAAGTCTTCGCTCAATGCTTACGGCACGATCCATATCACATCTGAACTGTTCATCGAGTGTGTTAACTGACCAAGATACTGTCACTTTCTGAAAGCCTTTAAGTAAATCAAGATCACGCAAAACCAAATCTGACTTAGTACAAATCATGATTTCAGCATTAGTGCCTTTTAATTCTTCCAGCAGTTTACGGGTTCTGCAAAAATCTTCTTCATACGGATGGTATCCGTCTGTTACAGAACCGATAACAATCCGTTGTCCATCATATTTATGCGGATTATCAATAGGTTTCCAGTGCTTTACATCTAGAAACGTACCCCAAGGCTCTGTATGCCCTGTAAAACGTTTCATGAATGAAGCATAGCAGTACTTACAAGCATGAGGACAACCTACATAAGGATTGACTGAGAAGCCCCCTACTGGTAATGAGGATTTAGTCATGACATTCTGTACATCTATTTCTCTGATTATTTCCTTTTCCATATTTTTTTCTATAAATTGTTTTGGTAGTTCTTGAATCATTCGGTATTCTCTCATTATAGGCAAAAGGTATTCTTTCATAAATACCAAAATATGATTTCTTTTCGCCAGTTCTACAATATGACGTACTCATTCAGGATTGGCATCTACTTTCCCTTTCCTTTTGCCTGTTTCCGTTCCTATAACAATCCATTCGTAACCCTCTTTTCAGGCTGTTTCCCAATCAGAGAAGTCGCTCATAATATTATTGTTTCTCCATCTTCAGGAATAATCAGGCGACTCATTTCTATTTCGTGATGCATGGCTTCGTTACGCAGAATTGCGCGTGTGGTCTGCCCATGATCGGTAGCTTCCATGTGGACTGCTATTAGTTTGATGTGAGCGGGAAGTTCATCAAGCATGGTCATAACTTCCTGTTCGTCGGGAATAATAGAACCTTCTGTTCGAGAAAATTCAGGGAATATTGCACCTCCACTGTTCACTATGATGTAATCGGGAGAAAACTGTTCTATGGTCTGACGGATACACTCCTCCCACTTGCAGTCACTCATTATATATACGGTAGGGAAACCTGACGCGGTAAGCACATAGCCGGATACCGGCCCCATCATTTCTCCAATCTGTCCGAAGCCATGGTGCCCTTGGATGCGATGAATAGTCAAATCTCCAATAGCTTTATCTTTTTCAATGCTTTCTACATTTGTAAAACCATCCTGTGTAATACCCTCTTTATCATGCGGTTGTGTCAGGAACAGGATGTTCTTCGCTAAATGCTGTTTCACTGTCGGGTCGTAATGGTCAATATGGTTGTGTGTCAGCAATACCATATCCAGACCGTCCGCAATTTCATTCATCGGCATCGTGAGGTGTACTCTTGGGGTCTTATACACACCTAGAGCCGACTGTAAAGTGCCTTTTCCGGCAAGCATGGGGTCAACAAGTATCTCTTTTCCTGCATAATGAATTCGCAATGTTGCATTACGGATCAATCGAATTGTTACTTTTTCTTCCATCATAATTTATTGTATTGATTATAGCCGCAAAGTTCGGTAAAAAAAATCGGATGCATTATGCCTTAAAAACAGGAATATATGCCATTTTGATAAATAAAAAATAGTATATTTGCCCCAAAAAACGAAATCTATGGATAAAATCGTCAACCCCGAACGTCTGGTCAGCGTTCCTTTTAGCAAGACACGCTGTGGTGTGGACTTTTATATCAACTCAGGCTACAGTAGCGATGTATGTGGTGTACTGACGGAAAATCAGGTGTTTAAAACAGATTTTTTTAGCTTCTATTTTTTTCGTAAGGCCAATGGGTATCTGCTGCTGAATTTCCGCAAATTTGAATTGCATGCCAATATGGTATTGCTCCTCTCGCCGCATCAGCAGCAGGAATGGCACGTGGATGAAGCAGAACTAGATTACTCTTTTCTTATATTCCGCGAGGATTTTATGCGTACATTCATAGCGGACAAGTTTTTTGTGTACCGCTTGCTGTATTATTATCAGACCGACACGCCTCCCTATCTGTTTGCTTCGCCGGAAAGCATGGCGGAGTATATTCGTCTTTTAGGAATCATAAAGCAGGAGCTTCTGCATCCTGTTACCGATACTTATAATCTCATTGTATCTGTGCTTTACTACTTATTGGTTATTATCAACCGGGCGTATGCCGCCACTTATCATTTACCGATTGATGTACCTAAAAACAATTACGCATTCCAGTTTAAGGACTTGCTGGAAAAGAATCTCCGTACGAAACAGCGGGTGCAGGAATATGCGGATATGCTCCGTGTGAGCCGTATTACGTTAAACAGTTCCGTGATGAGTCAATTCGGCGTATCTGCCAATCATCTGCTCAAGCAGCGTCTGTTGGAAGAATTGAAGAATGAGTTACTGTTTGCTAACCGAAACGTGAACCAGCTGGCCGAAGAGTTTCATTTCTCCGACCCGAGTCATCTGATGCGTTTCTTTAAACGTGAAACTGGAAAGACTTTTACGCAATATTTGCGCGACTACCAAAATGGAATATACGAATGAAAACGGACAGACTGGAAAGCTTGCAGATTGGCCATTCCCATACCAAAGATGTTTTCAACGATTTACAAATATGCTTAGTGGGAAATCCTATTTCAGCCTAAAATGTGCATCACATTCCGCAGTGTCAAGTTCACCATAGGATAAAAATCTATAAAAATTCTCTGCAATCCCATGCAATTTCAAAAGGTCACTCTTGCAGAGTTTCGCTTCAAAAAGGTCACCTGAAGGTCACCTGTAAAAGAAAAAGCACCTACAGAAACTCTGTAAGTGCTTGATTTTCAAAGTGGACCAGCCTGGGCTTGAACCAGGGACCTCCAGATTATGAGTCTGTTGCTCTAACCAACTGAGCTACAAGTCCGATTGTGCTGTCAAAATTATGCGCCTATTGTACGCACTTTTTTTAAGTGCGATGCAAAATTACACAAAAAATTTTATTTTGGCTAACAGAACCAGAGAAATTATATTTTTTTTGCTATCTTTGTCATTAAATATTCAAGTTTTCAATTGTCTATAGTATGAAAAAAGCATCTCTTATAGCTTTAACGATGGGCGTTTGCGTTTCTTTGCCCACGTTTGCATTTCGTCCACCAACTATGGGGTGGAGTTCTTGGAACACTTTTGCTCTTGACATTAACGAGGATGTTATTCTCGGCCAGGCGGAAGCAATGGTTAAGACGGGTTTGGCAAAGGCCGGTTATAAATACATCAATATTGACGATGGTTATTTCCTTCCTCACGACAAAGAAACCAAGGTTCTTGGAGTACGTAAGGATCGCTTCCCTAACGGTATGCGCCATGTTGCAGACGAAATTCACAAACAGGGGTTAAAGGCTGGCATATATTCTGATGCTGGAGCCAATGCCTGCGGTGGCTCAAAAGACATCGGTTATTATGGCTATGAGGTGGAGGACAACATTTTGTTTTTCGACACTTGGGATTATGACTTCGTAAAGGTGGACTATTGTGGTGGTCGTCAGCTCAATCTCGATGAGAAAGAACAATATACCAAAATAATCCAAGCCATACGTGACCATGTCAAGAAGAAAGATGTAGTGTTTAACATCTGCCGTTGGGCCTACCCTGGAACATGGGTGAGCGATTGGGCCGACTCTTGGCGTACTACGGGTGACATCTATTGTGCATGGGCCTCAATACGCTCGATTATAAAAGAAAATCTTTATCTTTCGGAATATACCCACGATGGACATTACAACGATATGGATATGCTTGAGATTGGACGCACACTCTCACCTGACGAGGAAATTACCCACATGGCGGTGTGGTGCATGCTCAGCAGTCCGTTGCTCATTGGATGTGACATGAGTCAGATTCCAGAGTTTTCGCTTAATCTTTTGAAAAACAGTGAACTCGTTGCCATAAACCAGGACGTTCTTGGCATCGGTGCGCCAGTGGTGCAACGACAGGGCGATGTTTATGTGTTTGCCAAGGACCTTAAGAAGGTACGCGGCAAGGAAAGGGCTGTTTGTATCACCAATCTTTCTGATCAGGAGCAGACCATTGACGTGGTTCTCACAAATATTGGCTACGACGGTAATATCGCCTTGCGAGATGTTGTCAACCACCAGCAGTTTGCTGCCTCTGTAAATGGTAGTTTCAAAGTCACTGTTCCCGCACATGGGTCACAGGTGTTTGTGGCAACGGGAGCCAATCGCTGTGAACCTAAAAAGTATGAGGCAGAGCAGGCATGGATGAAGTGTTATCAAGAACTCACGGGTGACAAAACTGCCAACTATGTACCAAAAGAGGGGGCATCAAACGGAGTTGTTGTAAACGACTTGGGTAATAACAAGGACAACTACATGGAATGGAAACACGTTTATTCCAAAAAGGGCGGAGATTACGAGATGACAGTCAAGTATATCTGTGGAGAAAACCGTCAGCTGGCAATCTCTGTTAATGGCAATACGCCGCAGATGGAAAATGTTGCCGGAACCAATTGGGAAACGGTCAACAGCAAGACTGTTCGCATCAAGCTCAATAAGGGCATGAATTCTATAAAGTTAGGCGAGCAGGACACATGGGCTCCAGATATTGATTGCATTGAATTGAACGCCATCTGATTTAGTTGGCTAATACATAAACACACAAAAAAGGTGAAAGCCGCACGCAAAGCACCTTTTTTGTGTGTTGTTTTATTAAGTAACAGAAGATGAAAACAGTGTGCTTGTCTACAGCATACCTTGCCCCAATCAGTTATTACAGGCAGATGTTGCTTCACGACACGGTGTTAATAGAGCAACACGAAAACTATGTGAAGCAGACCTATCGCAATCGTGCCTGCATAATGACGGCCAGCGGCATTATGTCGCTCACAATACCTGTAGAGCATCATGGTGGGGAAAAGACGCTTGTTCGCGACCTCAGGATCAGTGATCACGGCAATTGGCGACACTTGCATTGGCAGGCCCTGCAGACCGCTTATGACAAGAGTCCGTTCTTTGAATACTATGCCGATGATTTCAGGCCCTTTTATGAAAGCAAGCCCACCGTCTACCTCCTTGACTATAACATGCGATTGCAACAGCTTGTTTGCGACCTCATAAACCTGCATCTTGCAGTTTCCCTCACAACAACCTACCAGAAGGACGGTGACTTTTTGGACTTGCGTAATGCTATCACCCCAAAGAGGGGATGTTCTCTTGACGGGAAAGCCGATATTGATGGCAAGTCGAGTGTGCCAGAATATTATCAGGTGTTTGCTCAACGTCACGGCTTCACGGCCGATTTGAGCATTGTAGACCTTCTATTCAACATGGGGCCAGAGGCTCTTTTAACGCTTCACAGCCAAGTATAGGGGTTTCCAACAAACATATGCTTGCAGCGAACGACAAGTAGAATCACTTCTAAATCACTGAAGCCGTGTGCGTCACGAGAAGACGCACACGGCTTCAGTTTTGGTGTATAGGCAAGAGCAAACTTTATCTGTGGGTGGGCTATTTCACTACAAGAACCTTTGCCACAATACCCTTTTTGCCCTCTGCGTCAGAGCCGATGATATGGTAGATGCCCGTGGCCACCCGTTTGCCCTGGCTGTCACAACCGTCCCACACAAAGGTTCCTCCGAGTGATGTGCCTTGTGCAATGAGCAGTCCTGTTGTGGTGGTTATTTTGACATCAGAGTCCTTGGTAAAGCCAGTAATGCGTATTTTACCTTCATACTCTGGGCGTACAGGGTTAGGGAACACCTTTATGTTGCTTTCAGAGAGGCTTTCAGCCGGTGGTGTAGCATCGGCGCGATAAGATACAAGACCCAAGTCTGTGCTTATCATGAGCAAGCCGTTTGTCGGACTTATGGCAAGTGATAGAATGCAGTCAGAAAGCAATGGTGAGTTTTCGGCAGTGAAATGTTCCAGTATTTCTGTGCCATTAGGAGCCACCAGATAAAGGCCGTTGTTGGTGGTGCCTATCCATTTACGGTTGGCACCGTCTATGACGATACACTTTACTGCCACTCCCTCAAGCAGATAGTCGGCATAGGTGGTGCCGTCATTGCGCGGTATCAGTGGCTGGCGGAAAGTAACGCTTGGGTTGAATATCTTGCGAGGGTCTTCAAGGATAAAGACACCTTGGTCTGTAGCAATCCATAGTTGGTCGTTTTGATCGAACGCTACATTGTACAGTTGGCTTATTGCTGTGGTCTTACCGTTTTGGTTAGTGAAAGTGGTGCAGAAGGCAAAGTTGTCGTCGGCTTGATTGTCGAGGGTGCCGTTGTAGTTTAGACAGGCGATACCAGCGCTATATGTTCCTGCCCATCTGCGGTGGGTCATCCACACCCAACCTCTGCTGTCAAAGATATAATTGTCGAAAGTAGGGTATTTCTTAATGTCGTTAAAATAAAACCTTTTCCACTTCATGTCTGGCGTTAGAACACGAACTATTGTGTCTACCTGGTTGTTGAACATCCACAGGTTGCCATTGGGGTCAAACTTGGCTCCGGTGAGTCGGTTATAGCGCAGACGCAGTGTAGCATTGTTGGGATAGATGCTTGAAATGGGAGAGTTGTCGCAGTTGTATAGCTTTTGAAACTTGCCGTTACGGAATTCATACAGTCCGCCATCAGACGATGAGGCGAAGTGGTGGTTGCGGTCATTGGGGTCTTCTGCCACGGCAGTAATGTTGACATACGGAATGCCAGTCTTTATTTTTATGCTGTCCTCACTGAAGTTGGTCCATAGGTTGTCCTCAAAGGCCATGATGGTGCCTTCGTATGACGTTTTGCCGTAGTAGGCCAATGCACCTCCTGCTACAAGAAGTTTGTTGTAGGGGGTATAATAAATGTCGGAGAAATAATTTCTTATAGGGCTGTTGGGTATGATGGCATCAGAGGCGGGCTTGAGTGTGTCAGCGTCCACAGTAAACGGTTGCAGACCGTTGAAATTGCGTGAGGCCCAGAGATATGTGCCATCGCTGCTCAGGTTGACAAAGTCGTTACTGACATCGGTCACTGTAGCTTCGTTATCTTCGTTGACAATTCCAATCTTTGCGTTGCTTTGGAGTACCAAGTTTTTGCCGTAGGGATTACAACTGCTGTATGAGCCTTTGCACACCATGTTGATTTTGAACGCCCCGGTGTCAAATCCGTACAGACCGTCTCCATACAAGGCGTAAGTGCCCCCGTTGTATGCTATGAAACGCAGTGGCTTTGATGTGCTCCATTTCTTCCAGTTGGATTTGTCAAGAAGGTTATCTGTGCGGTCGCCTGCCAGGATGCCATCAGCGGTGCGCGCAAAAATCCGGTCGTCATCACCAACAGCAGAGCGAACGTTGGTACCCAGTTCATATACATTGGTAAACTCTGCTTTTTTTAGGTTGATGACAATCACGCCGAAAGTGGTGGACAGGAACGCCTCGTGTCCCATGATGGTCACATCGTTTATTGTTTTGTCCGAAAAAGAAGAGTTCTTGTATTGTGGAATGTTTATGATGCTGTCGTTTAGGCCAAACAGGTCAATATTGAAATCTTCGTATATAAGCAAGAATTTTTGCAGTTCCTCACAGTAGGCAAGGCTGGTTATATTGGTGCTGCTCAGTCCCAGAAATTTTGAGTAGGCTTGCACCTTGGTGTCGCCAAAGGAGTATGAAAACAAACTGCCGCCAGCAAGTGTATACACTTTATTGTCGACGGGAATGCTGTTTGTCACTTTATGGTAGGACATATAGGATTTCCAGTTGTTGTCGGTAGCTGCAACGGTAAGCGACAAGGCCAGAGTTACGAGTGTCAGAAAGAGTTTTTTCATAGTCCTTATAAATTGCGTAGTGGTAGATTTGTTGTGTTGCTTGGGCAAAGGTCAGTTCCCTTTTTCGTTGAGAAATTCCATAAGCTTTGCTACAGCACGTGCACGGTGACTAATTTTGTTTTTGTAGTCCTCGCCCAGCTGTGCGAATGTTTTACCCGTCTCCTCAGGCATGAAGACAGGGTCATAGCCAAAGCCGTCATTGCCCAAAGGCTCTGTAGAGATATAACCGTCAACTTGACCGTTAAACAAGTGTTCCTCACCGTTTTGTATCAGTGCAATGGCAGTGCGGAAACGTGCTTTACGGTTGTCGCAACCGCTCATTTCCTTGAGCAGCTTGCGCATGTTGGCCTGTGTGTCATGACCATCGGTGGCATATCGGGCGGTATGCACTCCGGGTGCCCCGTCAAGAGCCTCAACTTCAAGCCCCGTGTCATCGGCAAAACAGTCCATCTTGTAGTTGTTATAGATGAAACGCGCTTTGATGAGGGCGTTGCCTTCGAGTGTGTCGGCTGTCTCGGGAATGTCTACATGGCAGTTTATGTCATTGAGGCTCAGCACCTCTGCGTTGTCGCCAAAGATGGCTCTTATCTCGCGGAGCTTGTGTTCGTTGTTGGTGGCAAAGACTATTCTATACATCTGAAAAGCTTTTTTCCTCTTATTATAAACGTTCAACGTGAAAGATTATTGTGTTTCGCGCTTTGCGCTACACTTGGGTGTGCAACGTTGTGGTGAGTGTGTGGCTATTTTGCTTTAATGCGATCGAAACCATTGCCGAAGACTCCAACCACTTTGCTCTGTGACACCAAAGCTTTAGGGTCGGCCTCTTTGATTACCCTAAACACGAAAGGACTCTCCCGACGACGCACCAATACCACAAGAATCTTGCGCTCTTCCTTTGTATACCAGCCGATGCCCGTAAGCACGGTGATGCCTCGCCCTGTTGATGCTATAGTGCGGGAGATTTCTTCGTACTTGTCTGAGATGATAAAGAATTGCACTGACTGCCTACGGTTGTTGACTACATAGTCAAGGGTAACGGTGGTCACTATGAGGGTGATATAGCTGTAGATTAGCAGGTTGATATCATGGAAGATGAAGTAGCCGCACGAAACAATGCAGAAGTCCGTACACACAATGACTTGCCCCAAGCTCATGTCGCGGAATTTATTGACCACTGCGGCAATGATGTCAGTGCCGCCAGTAGAACCGTTATTGATAAAAACCACCGCAAGTCCGACGCCCTCAAGTGCTGCACCGATGAGGCATGACATAAAGGGATTGTCGAGAATCTTGATGAAGTGGTGTTGCGTGTCTATGGGTGCAATCAGCTGGAACAAGGCCATGAAACCACCTAAGCAGATGACACCGATGATGGTGTTGAACATAAACTTGAATCCCAAAAACTTGAGGGCAACACCAAGCAGGATAGCATTAAACGCCCAGTAGGTGTATTGCACAGGTAGCCCCGTGGAATAGAATACCAATGCCGCGGCACCCGATGTGCCTCCAGGCACGAGGTGATAGGGTAGCTGGAAGAACACGTAACCAGATGCATAGATTAACGCACCTATCATTATGTAGAATAAGTCGTGGAGAATGTTAATTATACTGAAGCCAGGCTGTATCATATCTTCCGTTGTATTTACTAACCGTGTTATAGGGACCTTACTTCACTACAATGTTGACGATGCGGTGAGGCACGACTATCACTTTCACTATTTTTTTGCCGTCAATGTATTTTGCGGTGTTGTCAGAGGCCATAACTGCCGCCTCTATGTCTTTGCTTGTCGCTTCGGGGGCAAAGTCCATCGTAAAGCGGGTTTTTCCGTTGAAGGAGATGCTTATGGTCTCAGAGTCTTGCTTGAGGAATTCTTCTTTGGCTTCTGGCCACGGGGAGTCGCACACTGTGGTGTGGTGTCCGAGCACTTCCCACAACTCTTCGCAGATATGCGGGGCAAATGGAGCAAGAAGTTCAACGAGTTGTTCAAGCACGACACGTGACGAACATTTCTGTTGTGCAAGTTCGCTTACGCAAATCATGAATGCACTGATAGACGTGTTGTATGAATAGTTCTCGATATCTTGGCTGACCTTGCGTATCAGCTTGTTTATGCTTTTCAGACTATCGCGACTTGGTTCGCTGTCTGAAAGGATAAGATTTCCCTCGCGGCTGTAGAAAAGACTCCACACTTTGCGCAGGAAGCGTGAACAACCATCAATGCCATTGCTGTCCCACGGCTTCGATTGACTGATGGGGCCGAGGAACATTTCATAGAGGCGAAGAGTGTCTGCGCCATATCGTTCTACAATATAGTCTGGGTTGACAACATTAAACATGCTCTTCGACATCTTCTCTATGGCCCAACCGCAAATATACTTGCCATCTTCAAGCACAAACTCTGCATCGGCATACTCTGGACGCCAAGCCTTGAAGGCTTCAATGTCGAGCTGGTCGTTGGCCACAATATTTACGTCAACGTGAATAGGAGTGGTGTCGTACTGGTCTTTCAGGCCGAGTGAAACGAAAGTGTTGGTATCCTTGATGCGGTATACGAAGTTTGAACGGCCTTGTATCATGCCTTGGTTTACAAGTTTTCGGAAAGGTTCTTCCTTGCAGCTCACACCAAGGTCATAAAGGAATTTGTTCCAGAAACGACTGTAGATAAGGTGTCCCGTAGCGTGTTCGGAACCTCCGACGTAGAGGTCTACATCCTGCCAATATTCATCGATGTCTTTGGCTACCAAGGCCTTATCATTGTGAGGGTCCATGTAGCGCAGATAGTAGGCCGATGAACCTGCAAATCCGGGCATGGTATACAGTTCGATGGGGAATACCGTCTTGTTGTCAATCAGGTTTTTGTCAACCACTTGTTTCCCAGATTCGTCCCAAGCCCATATTCGAGCGTTGCCCAACGGTGGCTCTCCTGTTTCTGTAGGCAAGAAGTTCTCCACCTTGGGTAGAGTGATGGGTAGACATTCTTCTGGTATCATCTGTGGAATGCCGTTCTTGTAGTATACGGGAAACGGCTCGCCCCAATAGCGCTGGCGGCTGAAGATGGCATCGCGCAGACGGTAGTTCACCTTTATGCGGCCTATGTTGTGTTTGCTCACATAAACCTTGGTGGCGGCTATGGCTTCCTTCACGGTCAGTCCGTTGAGCGAAAAGTCTATGTAGGGCTCAACTCCTTGACGCGGAGAGTTGGTCACAATGCCCTCTTTAGCGTCATAGCTCTCCTGGCTTACGTCAGCACCTTCTATCAGAGGAATGATGGGGAGATTGAAGTGCTTGGCAAAAGCATAGTCACGACTGTCGTGGGCTGGCACTGCCATGATGGCTCCCGTGCCGTAGCCTGCCAGCACATATTCACTTATCCATATAGGGTTCTTTTCGCCAGTAAATGGGTTGATGGCATACGAACCAGAGAACACGCCGGTAACCTTGTGGTCTATCTGACGCTCGCGTTCTGTGCGCCCTTTTACATATGCAAGATATTTCTCCACTTCTGCCTTTTGCTGCTCTGTGGTCACCTTGGCCACGAGGTCACATTCTGGAGCCAGAACCATAAAGGTCACACCGAACATGGTGTCGGCACGGGTGGTGAAGATGGTGAAAGTCTCGCCGCTGTCTGCAATTCTGAACTCCACCTCTGTACCCTCCGAGCGGCCAATCCAGTTGCGCTGTGTCTCCTTGATGGAGTCACTCCATTCGATGGTGTCGAGACCGTTAAGCAGACGCTGGGCATAGGCACTGACCCTCAGACACCATTGACGCATCTTCTTCTGCTCTACAGGATAGCCGCCTCGCACGCTTACTCCGTCAACCACCTCATCGTTGGCAAGTACGGTGCCGAGTTTAGGACACCAGTTAACCATTGTTTCGCCCAGAAAGGCTATGCGGTAGTTCATGAGCACCTGGCTTTGCTGTTGCTCGTTCATGGCATTCCACTGTTCTGCCGTGATATGAAGCTCTTCGCTCTGTGCAGCGTCCAGCCCCTCTGTGCCGTGGGCGTTGAGGTGTTCCACAAGTGCGGAGATTGGCTGTGCTTTGTGGCACTTGTTGCAATAGAACGAATCGTACATCTTCTGAAACGCCCACTGTGTCCAGTGGTAGTAGTCGGGTGAACAGGTGCGCACCTCGCGGTCCCAGTCGAAACTGAAGCCAATCTTATCCAGCTGTGCGCGGTAGCGGTCAATATTTTGGAATGTGGTCTTCTCGGGGTGCTGGCCAGTCTGTATAGCGTACTGCTCGGCTGGCAGTCCGTATGCATCGTAACCCATGGGGTTGAGCACGTTGAATCCCTTCTGGCGTTTGTAGCGAGCGTAAATGTCGCTGGCGATGTAGCCCAGGGGGTGCCCCACATGCAATCCCGCACCGCTGGGGTAGGGAAACATGTTCAGCACATAGTATTTAGGTTTTGTTTTATCCTCAACAACGTGGTAGGTTTTTTGTTCTTTCCAGCGTTGTTGCCATTTTTTTTCAATCTCGTTAAAGTTGTAGTCCATTATTATCTATTATTTTAATTATCAAGCAAAAAGCGCCGTAAGGGCACTTCATTGTGCAAAGTTAGCAAAAAGAAATTATACATAGTAAAATATAGAAGTATTAAGTAGGTGCCTTATAAAAAACAAAAGGCAATAAGAAGTAACAAAAAAGATGTCATTTGCGACCTAATTACCGATTTGGGTTAACCTGTCATTGACACTTATTTGCTATGAGAAATTAGGAAAAACAAAAAAACTTCGAACTTGATGTCACAAAAATGCCTTACTTTGCGTTTACTTTATAGAGACGCTACAAAAACTATATCACACACACCAGATGGACAGCCATAGTTTCACACAGTTAGTCATGCCACATCGAGAGGCCTTGCTTAGGTATGCATTCTCGCTGGTCCGCGACTCCGATCAGGCGCATGACCTTGTGCAAGAGACCTGTGTGTGCGCATGGCAAAACCGTGAAAAACTTCCACAATATGCTGACAAGATTGAAGCCCTGCTTATGCGCATAGTCCACAACACCTTTATTGACCAGCTGAGACGTCAGCGCATGGAGTGTGAGCCCATCGATACTCACTTCGATATAGCTTCTCCCGATAGTGCCTCACGTAGCGACACAGAGGCCTATGTAAGGAGTGTCATAAAGCACCTTCCGCCATTACAACGACAGGTGCTGACGATGAAGGAAATCGAAGGCTACGAAAATAGCGAGATTGCTACCATCCTTGGCACCAACGAAGCCTCGGTTAGGAAAAACCTGCAGCGAGCACGAGAAAAAATGAAACAGATAATCCTCAAAACAACATGAAAATGGAACATATCGAAACTCTTATACAGCGCTATCTCGAGGGAAAAACCTCAGTTGCCGAAGAGCAGGAACTGAGGATGTTTTTCCAATCGGCCGATGTGCCGCAAGAACTCAAGAAATATGCTTCGCTCTTTACTTGGCAAGACAACGGTGACGATATAGGCGCAGACCTTGACGACATCTTTGCTCAAAGCGTGAGCGAACTGGAGTCAGAACCCATTGTCAAACAACCTTTGATGGGCAGAAGAATTTGGTGGTCGGTGGCCGCATGCATAGCTGTGGTAGTCTCTGTCACGCTATTTCTCAATCATGAAGACAATGACACCATTGCTAACCGCCCCATCGCCCAACGCTCTGTTGACAAGACAAACCACACAGATGCTCCCGTAGCCCCCATGGACAAAACAAAGCCTATGATGGAAGCAACCAAGGCTCACTCGCCTGCTGGTGTTGTTGAAAAGGTTGTGTCTACTGCACCGATAAGTCATACCCCCGAGACTGCAGTACCATGCGAAGACGCCTACTCTGACCCACAGGTAGCCTACGAAGAGGCCCAAAAAGCTTTGATGCTCCTCTCCGACAATCTCAACAAGGGATTCGAAGCAATAGAAAACGCAAACATATCTAACTCCTGACTACAATGAAACACATAACAATTTTCTCTCTCACTCTTATATGTATGCTTGCCGTAGCCCACATCGGCAAAGCGCAGGTCAAAGCGTTCGAAAAATTTCGCAACATCCCCGACGTGTCGTACGTATATATTTCCAAAACAATGCTTCGCATGGCCAAGGGAACCGTAAAGTCCAATTATGGGAAAAGCGAAATAAATCTTGGTGATATGTTCGACAAACTCAACAGCCTGCAGGTCATAAGTGTAGAAAAACAAGACAAAGCTGCGGAAATAAAAAAGATGGTCAGCGATATCGTTGAAAAAGACAAGTATGACATTGTTATGGAAGTGGCCGATGAAGAAGACGCTGTAACCATCTATAGCAAGCTTGACAAAACCCCGTCTGTAGTGCTGATGCAAACCGAAGATACTAAGGATCACGAGCTCAACCTTATAGTATTCTCTGGCACTTTTACAGAAGAAGATTTGGTGAACATCACACAAAAAGAAAGAAAAAAAGAATAATACACCAGTGTATCCACAGTGTTTCTTGGTGGCTTAACCACCCCCTGTATGTAAACTCTGGATACCCGTTCTCAACACCAACCACAATGAAAAAACAACTGTTATTATGCCTGACACTTGTGTTAGGCCTGGAGATTAATGCTTTTGCAAAAAACAGCGTAACAATCAGTGTGAGTCGACAAGGCTCTCTGAGTGAGCAACTTAAGAAATATGATGCTCTCACATCGCTTAAGGTGTGTGGCGCTCTTAGCTCGGAAGATGTAAAAAGCATTGCACGCTTTGTGACCTATGCGAATGGTGACTCTCCTGTAGCTACTGGAGGACTCATGAATCTTGACCTCAGTCAGGCAACACTCTCTGACTTTAATTCGGGCCTGGAACTCAATAGAGTAGTCAAGGGTTCTGCCTCACTACGCACCATCGTGCTGGGCAATACATACTATGTCGCTTATCAGACATTCTACGATGCCCCTAATCTGAAAATCATAGAATTCAACGGCAATATTGGCCATATGGACGGCTATCTTTTTGGCAACTTGCCCAAGCTCGAGAGGGTGACTTTTCGAGGCGCAGTGATTAGCACCGGTGGCTATGAGTTTTTCAGAAACTGCCCTCGACTCAAGAAAGTAGAATTCCTTTCGCCGCTGATTAACGCCAACATAGGCGAGCCCATAGAATGTCCGCTCCTCAAAGGCTACACGGTTAAAACTCCGGTTGTCAAGTCATCGGCAGACTTTATTGCTACCACTACCGATGCCAAAATCCTAAAAGCCTACAATTGGGTGCCTGTCTTCGACTTTTTCGTGCAATGGGCAGACAAGTCATGTAATGAAAGATTCTTCTCGGACTTAGTCAAAGGCATAACTCCTACCATGATTGACCTGGCCGAACTGTTAGGCGATACGGCAAATGTCAATCGCCTTCAGACATACATCGTAGTGAACGAGGGAGAAGACGCTGGCAAGTCAAAGATGGAAATTCTTAAAGAATCGGCTCCCTATGTCCGTACCGGCCAAACAGCACCAGTCTTTACATATGCCTCTCCCAATGACTCGTTGCTGACTCTTACCCGCAACTTCTTTGACCTCGACAAGGTGGCAGGACCGGGCGATGAACTCTCAAAAATCAAAAAACTGCTATACTGGGTGCACGACCTCGTGCGGCACGATGGTTCTTCTTCGTGGCCCAACTGTCGATACAACTGCATAGACCTTTATAAAGTATGCCAGAGCGAGAAACGTGGTATCAACTGCCGTTTCATGGCCATTATGCTATGCGAAGCACTGCTCGCCGAGGGTATACCCGCACGCTACCTCACCTGTCAGTCAAAAAACTACGACACTGATTCCGACTGCCACGTCATAACCGTAGCATGGAGTCGCCAACTAAACAAATGGGTGTGGGTGGATCCTACCTTCTGTGCCTATGTGACCGATGAAAACGGGCTGTGGCTCCACCCTGGAGAGGTGCGCGAGAGATTACGCCACGGGCAACCGCTCGTACCCAATAGCGATGCCAACTGGAACCACGAGTCACTCCAGACCAAAGAGGAATATCTTGAGCAGTATATGGCCAAAAACCTGTACCTCATAACTTCTAATCTCAAGTCAATGAGCGAACCAGAGTCAAAACGGTCAAACAATGGTTTTATAACCCTCATTCCCGATGGCTTTGACTACAATCACGGCGCCACCACCACCGATGATGCTTACTTTTGGCAAGCACCACCCAAGGAACTTGTGAAGTAATCTGGCTCCGGCCATCCGCTTGCAACCAATATCTAAAGAACAGTAATAACCAAAAAACACCAGAACAATGAAAAGCAAGAAAAAATACATCATTGCGTTGCTGCTTATGCTCGTGCTTGTGCCAACATCAGCGCGTCGAAACGAATTCCGTGAAATCAAACAAGACAAAAACATTACCTACCTCCACATTCCGTCGTTTCTAACCTCTGGCTTTGTTTCAAAAAAGGTGAAAATAAACAAGAGCGCCGTGACCAAGGTGAAGGGCATGCACATCATAATGGCTGACAACACAAAAGGGGTGGCTCATGTTGACAAATGGTTTCGAACCTATATCGACAACAAAGACGCCGAACCCCTTGTTTCGGCCAATCAAGATGGTGCCAACGTGGAAGTATATCTGCTCGATCCCTACAAACGTATAAACAAACTCATTATATACTCTCAGGACAAGGATGAGTCGTGTGTATTGATTATGCGAGGCAAAGTAGAGGTTTCTGACCTCAAATTTGATTAGCGTGTAGAGCTTGTGTGGAACTTTTACCACCTTGCATCGCCAAAGGCCGACCCGTCACCGATATAACTTGACCAGACGCCCGTAAATGCACGACTTTAGTTATCCCCACCGGCCGAAATCTATATCGTTTTCGGCCGGTGGGGATGTTGATTTCGGCCGGAATCTTAATCCCAAATCGGTCATTGGGGCTTGTTTGTCTTTTGTTTTTTGTGTGGAAGAGTATATTTTGTTTGGCTTTTAGTGAGTAATAGCGAGCAAAAGATGCCTTATAGCAAACAAAAGACTGCAAGCAGTTCTAAAATATTACATTCAACGGCCTAATGACCGTTTTGGGCTAATGCAGGATGACTCTCCTTGAGATGTAAGGTAGCTCAAAACTTGGCATTAAGAGGCTCTTTGACGGTCTGAAATCAAGAAATATTTAAAAAGTAGCAATAGTTTTAGATTAAAAATGGTGTTATGAGAAAAAATGTGACTATTTTTGCAGTCAGTAATGTTATGCTTTAGTCTTTTATGGGCTTATTGTTATTGTATTTCTTTATTGCTTTATCTGTATCGGCTTTGTGTTCTGTGCTTGAAGCTGTTTTTTTGTCTACTCCTGCAACCTTTGTGGCAAGTGCTGGAGATAAGAATTTGCGCTCGGCTGCATTGCTGAAGAGTCTAAAGAAGCAGCCGAACCGTCCGATAAGTGCCATCCTGACGCTCAATACTATTGCCAACACCATGGGTGCGGCGGGGGTCGGTGCTCAGGCTGGCGTTGTTTTCGGCAGTGAATGGATTGGACTGTTTAGCGGTGTGCTCACCCTGTGTATCCTTGTTTTCTCGGAGATAATACCCAAAACGGTAGGCAACCGTTACTGGCGCAAATTGGCGTTGCCGTCTGCCAACATTATAAGAGTAATGCTGTTCGTTACCTATCCGTTGGTAATATTGGCGGAGGGGCTCACAAGATTTTTGGGTAAGACGAAGTCACAATCAGTAAGTCGTGATGAGGTCAGTGCCATGGTAAAGGTTGGTGCTGATGAGGGAGTCTTTGAGAAGGAGGAGAACAAGATGATACAGCACCTCATCAAGCTGTCTGCTGTCACGGCTCACGAGATAATGACACCGAGTGTTGTGGTGGCAGAAGCCGACGAAGCTCTTACGGTGAAGGAGTTTTATGCCCGGGAGGAGTTTAACACGTATTCACGCATACCAGTCTATAAGGATGACGAGGAGTATATTACGGGCTATGTGTTGCGTCAGACCATTCTTGAAAGGCTTGCGGAAGACAAGTTCTCTACCACACTGAGAGAAATCGTGCGCCCTGTTTTGACTTTTCAGGAGGAAACCAGTGTTTCGAACATCCTTGAACTGATGCTTGCCAAGAAAGAACACATCTCAATCATTATTGATGAGTATGGCTGTATGCGTGGCATCGTGACCATGGAAGATGTAATAGAAACTATGCTCGGATTTGAAATAATGGATGAGCGGGATACGGTGACAGACATGCAGGATCTTGCTCGCAAAAAGTGGGAGCAGGCCCGCAGCGCCATCGTCCGCAAACATTAAGGGGCGTCTGCTGTGCTAACGAAATCACCAATTTGGTTAAACCCAATTCGGTCGTTAGGACTTATTGTATTTTGATTTTTTAGAAGAGCAGATGTTGATAGTCCTTTTAGCGAATAATAGCGGGCTATTTTGAGCTAAAAACAAGCAGCAGATGCCTTGTAAAAACAAAAGGCAATAAGAAGTAATAAAAAGACGCCATTTACGACGTAATGATGGATTTGGGTTAAAATTGCCTTTGTCTGTGTAAAAAAAGATTAATGTTGTTGGTTCTGTAGTTTGGGAATGGAAATAATTAGTAACTTTGTTGTCTCAAAGAATATAATTGTCCCCAAAGAATACGAATATAAAAACAACAATAATTATGTCTAAGAAAATCTCACTATGCATGACAGTGTTGGCGGCCGCCGTGCTGTCATCGTGCAGCAAGATGGGACCGTTGAGCCCAGATTATTTTACTGTGACTCCCAACCCTCTTGAAGCTCAAGCAGGCAAGGTGCCTGTTACAATCAATGGCCTCTTCCCTGAAAAATACATGAAGCGTAAGGCAGTGGTAACCGTCACTCCGGTATTGCGCTATGAAGGAGGTGAAGCTCTTGGCCAACCAGCTACTTTTCAGGGCGAAAAGGTTGTTGGCAACAATCAGACCATTTCGTATCGCGTGGGTGGAAACTACACCATGAAGACTACCTACGATTATATAGACCCGATGCACAAGAGCGAACTGTATCTTGTCTTTGCCGCTACGGTGGGCAAAAAATCGGTGTCAATACCAGAAGTCAAGGTTGCCGATGGGGTCATTGCAACGTCTGAACTGGTGAAACGCACCCTGAAAAGCGCCTCTACATCTTATGCACAAGACAACTTCCAGCGCATTATCAAGAAAAAGCAGGAGGCAAACATTCAGTTCCTTATTAATCAAGCCAAAATACGCACAGGCGAAATCAAGAGTGTCTCCGTACAAGACTTTTTGGCTACGTTGAAGGATATCCCCGTTGAGGAAAACCGCAAGGCTTTTGACGGCATAGAGATTTCTTCTTACGCTTCACCTGACGGTTCGCTGGACTTCAATACAAAATTGGCCGACCAACGTGGAAAGACGACAAAAAGCTATGTTGCTGGAGAAATGAAGGCTGCCGGTGTAGAGGGAAATGTAGACTCTAAGTATACCGCAGAAGACTGGGAGGGTTTCCAGCAACTTGTGTCGCAGTCTAATATTCAGGACAAGGATGTTATTATCCGTGTACTGTCAATGTACAACGATCCCGAGGAGCGTGAAAAACAAATACGCAACATCTCGGCTGCATATGGTGACCTGACCAAGGAGATTTTGCCAAGGTTGCGCCGTTCACGCATAATGCTTCACTACAATCTCATTGGGCGGACAGATGAAGAGATTATGTCACAGTTCAATCAAGAGCCGGCAAAGCTCAGTGTAGAGGAAATGCTTTATGCTGCAAGCATGGCCGACGATGAGGAGCAACAGGAAAAGATTCTCGGCAAGATGAAGGATCTTTATCCCAATGACTACAGGTCATATAACAACCTCGCAACTCTGGCTTATCAGCGTGGCGATTACGCACAGGCCAAGCAGCTTGTCGACAAGGCTCTTGCTCTGAATGCTAATGCTCCAGAAGCTAATGTCAACAAAGGTCTGCTGTCTATGCTTGATGGAAATACAGCCGAAGCAACCCAGTATCTATCTAAGGGTTCTAACGCACTTGGCTTGAATGAGGCTTTGGGAAATCTCTATCTGCTTCAAGGCAACAACGCCCAAGCAGTTAAGGCTTTTGGCAAAGATGCAAGCAACAGTGCCGCTTTGGCCCAGTTGCTTAACAAAGACTACCTATCGGCAGCCACCACGCTTAACGGTGTGGCAGAACCTGATGCCATGACAAGTTATCTGAAGGCTATAATTGCCAGCAGAACAAACAACACGGACTTGGCCATTGACAATTTAAAGACGGCTGTTTCGCTCGACTCTTCGCTAGCAGATTATGCGGCTAAAGACCTTGAGTTTGTCAAGTTGAGAAACGATGCAGCATTCAAACAGATTACACAGTTGAAGTAATCGGAAGTTGAAATCTTCATATATATATATTATAATAATAGCTCTGCTTGCTGCCTCTTGTTCTGGCAACAGGCAGAGCTTTACTTTGTCTGGCAAGTTCAAGGGCTTGCAAGACGGAGCGTTTATGTGCTTCAGCCGCTCGCCAGAGTGGGGGTCGCTTGACACTGTCAAAATTGTTGATGGCGAATTCACGATGACCCATTCGCTGACTGACACTTCAATCATCATTTTGCAATATCCAAATTTCTTGCAGACTCAGGTGATTGCCATTCCTGGTGGCAAAGCCAAGTTGAGGGGTGATGCCAACAACATTAAGCGCGTCAAGGTGAGCGGTGACGACGAGAATGAGGAACTTAGCGATTTCAACGATAGAACCGCGGGTTTGGGAGAGCGACAGGCAAGATTGGAAGCCGAAGCTTTTATACGTGACAATCCGCAACTCTGGGCAAGCGTTGCTCTGTTTGAGAGATTTTTCCTGCAAGCAGAGAGGCCGGACTATAACAAGATTGATAAACTTCTCGGACTGATGTTGAAGGCCTGCCCGAACCGCCATTATCTCCATTTGATAGCTAATGAGGTTATGCCCTTATTGAAGTGCAGGGCAGGCGTAAGGTTACCGACATTCAAGGCTTCGACCATTGACGGAGCAGTGGTTGACAACTCCACTTTCAAGGGGAAGGCGGTCTTGGTTACTTTTTGGAGCACAATAGACAATGATTTTGTCTTTCCTGTCGTTAACCAAAGACACCTGATGCGCCGTGTCGCCAATCGTGTGGCGCAACTCAATATATGTCTTGATGTTGATACGGCATCATGTCTCAGGGTGTTGAGGGCAGATACCATCGGAGGTTATAATGTTTGTGACAGAAAGGCGTTTGATTCTCCTTTGGTCAAATTGTTCGGGCTAAAAAAGATGCCGGCCAATATTCTTGTTGACTCTAAAGGTGTCGTAAGGGTGCGCGATGTCGCTCCCGAAAATCTTGAAGAGGAGTTTCGCAAATTGGGAATAAATTGAGTACCCCTATCGGGACAAGCCTCAAATGAAAATGCGAGAGCGGCAAAGTACTGTGAAGCAGAACTTTGCCGCTCTGTTTCTTTCCTGACTTCGTCACTCAAAAAATACGTATTTTATAACTGGTTGATAAACAATATTTTGTATCTTTGCGTACCCTCGTTTTGGGGTACGCAAAAGAT
>OJNH01000975.1_pt1 | contig 24316 bp, 53 predicted proteins | sample 1597361 | NCBI WGS metagenome assembly OJNH01 (sample SAMEA2452136, study PRJEB22498) | human gut metagenome | biome: human feces; feature: human gut; material: feces | place: Australia | collected 2012
ACGAAAATTGTCTGCGTACCATGACCGAATGTCTTTCAATAGCAACCCAAGAAATAGTAGAAAATATCTGTCAGGAATTAAACCTGATACTGGCTGCATCCTGAGAAAATAGTATCTTTGCAGCCTAATAATGTAAAAGATATGTTCACTATCATAGGAATAATGCTCACCGGGATGCTCACCGGCTATCTGCTACGCAGTAAAAAGCTTTCATGGATTCATAAAGTTATCACACTATTGATATGGTTACTGCTTTTTCTACTGGGCATTGATGTAGGAGGAAATGAAACCATCATCAAAGGATTGCATACCATCGGGCTGGAAGCCATCATTATCACACTGGGTGCTGTTGCAGGAAGTGTATTGGCAGCATGGGCATTGTGGTACTTTATATACATAAGGTATAGAAAGGAGATAAAACAATGGCTGTTGATAATTTTCTGCTAAATTGTCCTTTTTGTGGTTCAGAATGGATTGAGCCTGTTAAGGTTTTGAATAAATCAAATAAGAATAAATTTTATATCAGATGTATGAATTGTGGTGCGAGAACTAGAAATCAAAGTGTGATTACTGATGCTATTGCTCTTTGGAACAAGAGGGTTAATTATGAATCGTGAATATAGTTACTGGGAAGAAATTTATAATGCTTATGGGGAAACAGAAAAATGGATGTGTCATAACTGTGGGCATACTGTTAATTATGCCTCTAACTTTTGCCCTGAATGCGGTCGCGTTATGACTGGCTGCAAAAAAGATAGTAGATACACCATCGTATTTAATTATGAAAGGTTTAAAGATTATGACTGAAATGCAGAAACTCGATAAATATCTAACTGAACATAATATTAAACATACCTATAAACGTCGCTGGCCTAATATGGAACAATCCTTCCCTGAATACCGAGAAGGAGAACATCACGATGGCGGTTATCAGATTATGGTAAATAGCGACAACGGGGAGTATCTTTGGGACGCAATTTGCGGTTATGGTAGCTTTGGATTTGAGACTGGCGCAATCGAGATTATGGGGTGCATTGTTCCAGAATGTGTTAGCGACTCTGTAGAAGGTCATTTAACCGCTAATGAAGTAATTGAAAGAATTGAAAAATATTATGCCAGCAACGGGCTGGTTATAAATAATTGAAAGGAAATAGATTAAAATGGATGAGAATAAAAGTTTAGAAATTGCATTAGGTAAGCTATCATTGCAAGAAAATGATGTTATAGTTGTTAAATTTAAATATGGGAATTGCCCTGTCGATAATTTAGCTAGATTCATGGACGCTATCAGAAATATTTCTTCGTGTCCCGTTATTGCTATACCTGATGATTTGGATATCGGGGTAGAAAATATTGATAGAGTTATTCAATATCTTGAAGATATGAAGAAAACTTAATTATTATAGAAATGAGTTGACTATTTATTGGCAAATATTAAAAGAAGTTATGTGCGTAGTTTAGGGAAGAGCACTGACGATGTAACTGGTAGTTGTTTTGAATTAGTAACTACTAGCGGCGATAGAGTGCTAATTGATTGTGGAATGAAACAAAGTTCAGACGATTTAAAAGATTATCGAGATAATATTGAAATAATCAAAAATCTAAAAATTAAACGTCTTGACGCAATAGTTCTCAGTCATAGCCATATCGACCATTCTGGCAATATTCCTGCGGCTTTTGCAAATGGCTTTACAGGCGTAGTATATATGCCTAAAAACTCAAAAGACATTGTTAAATTACTTTGGTTAGATTCCGCAAAGATTATGCAACAGAATCAACAACTATTAAAAAAGAAGGGCAATGTAAGCGGCAAGCCCACCTATACAGCAGAAGACGTAGAGGTTGCCTATAATCATATTGTAGAATGTGGATTTAATCAGGTTATTGAAATCTCTGAAAATCTGTCTTTTCAATACATCCATTCAAATCACATTATTTCTTCAAGCCAAATTATTTTTTATGTAAAAGATAATGGCGCAATAAAAACAGTTGGTTATTGTTGTGACCTAGGAAGCCCAAATATTCAAGGCACATATCTTGACCCGTTTGAACCTATTAACAGAGTTAATTTGTTGATTGGTGAATGTACATACGGTATGCAGTTAAAAACTAATAATAAGAAAAATAGAAACAAAGATAAAGAAAAAATCAAAACTCTTATTGAACAGGTCAATGAAACTGGCGGGCGTTTAATTATTCCTGCATTTAGCCTGAATCGCTCTCAGGATATTTTGACCGTTCTGTATGAACTATTCCATGATGACGAAGAGTTTAAAATGCCAATTGTATTTGATGGTATTTTATCAGTGGAAATTTCAAAACGGTTTGAAGATTGTATAAATTATAATAAAGAGCTTTGGAATAAAGTATTCTCTTGGGGAGCAGTTGTAAAGGTTTCTGATTGGACTGATAGTCTTGCATATCAGAATTATACATCGCCACAAATTATTGTTGCATCCGGTGGTATGCTCAAAGGAAGAAGTACGGCTTATGTAAAGAAATGGTTGTCTGACCCAAAAACCACTATTTGTTTAGTTGGATACGCTGGTGGTGAGGGTAGCGTTGGATATATGATTCAAAGAGAAAAGGAATTTCCTGTTATCAACATTGATGGGTCTAAGATTCAGAATAAAGCCCATGTTATTTCTTTAAATTCCTTCTCTTCTCACGCAAGTCATGCTGAACTATTGGAGTATTACAGCTCTATTGAATGCGAAAAAATTTATTTGGTTCACTCACAAGAAGACCGAAAGAAAGAATTTAAACCATTGCTTGAAGAAGAAATCAGCAAAAAGAATCATACCACAAAAGTAGTTCTTCCAGATTCTAAAACAAAAATGTATTTATAAAAATATTTAGAGTAGGGTATTGACAAACCCTACTCTTTTTGTTATAATGCAATCAGAAGAAGAAAACAAACAGAAAGGAGTGATAAAAATTTTTACTATTTATAATGGGGATTTTTATATTGCGCAATTCTCCACTGGGCTAAAACCAGTTCGTACAAAAGAAGAAGCTATTCAGTTTAAAACTTATGATAAAGCAAGTAGCTTCATGTTAAATATGCCGAAGTCTTTTAAGAATCTTGGCTATCATATTGAAGGAAAAGCCGAAATTGTTAAAACAACGCAAACACAGACGTACCCGCAGCAAAACCATTCTGAACATAAAAAAGTTATTGTTAAATATGATTCTAGTTATATTCAAGGAGTTAAAAATCAGATTTGTCAAATAAGCGATTTTATATCTGATTTAAAAAATAAAAGACAAGAAGCGGTTGAAATTGTTGAGAAATGTGAACGAGAAATTTTTGACCTAGAACATAATGCTGAATTTTATAATAAAAACGCTTGTGAAGGTTATAAAATGTGGCGCAAGCTAGGAGAAGTAAGACGAGGAAGACGCAGAGCGAAGGATTTGATTGTAATTGTAGATGCAATTCTTGAGGACAACAATTTTGATGGTATTCTTAGCCAAAAAACATTGAATCGGATTTCTGGGTTAGAAAATAGAACTTATTCCATTCGTGAACTTGATGATATTTTTCCAGATAAATGAGGTATGATATGTTTATTTACACTGTTTACTTAAAAGAGTATGATGGGCGTAGTTCAACTATTACACACATGAAGTCGTTTAAATCTTTGACGATGGCTGAAATATACGCACAAGAACTAAGAAACAAAAAATATGATTGTGATACAGATGTTTGCATTATGCTGAATGAACTTTATTAAATTGAAGGTGTAATTATGGAAGATAAATATTTTGCATCTGCGCCAGACCAAGAATATACTAAAGAATTTCTAAAGCAAATTCGTGAAGAAGATTTGGTCATTTACGGTGGGAAAGCTTGTCATGCCATAAGAATTTTGCCAAGAAGAGGTGAAAATCCATTATTTGAAATTCTTGGAGAAGATGATGGCAATTTGTTTAGTTGTGACTATCCTATTAGATTTGATTTGCACTGGACTGATGGATTGATTAAACAACTTGAGGATGCTAAGAAATATTGGAATAAAATTAAGGATACTTATAAATACGATTGAGGTATGATATGGATATTATTCGTAAAATAGACAAACCAACTGTCTTTAATGATATTGCAAACGGTGATTGTTTTGAGTATGACGGTGATGTTTATCTTAAAGTCCAACCATATGAGTATACGAATGTTGGTACAAATAAGATGGTTAGTTTGAATGCTGTTAATTTGACCGATGGTTATATCACTTCACTTGATGACAGTATTCCTGTTGAATTTATTAGAGTGCGCGTTGAGGAGGTATAACTATGGAAGATGATAAGAAACTCTGTCCTCTTAAATTTCTTGTTAAATCAGACCCTTATGGTGGTCTTTGTAACAAAAATAGGTGCGCATGGTATTGCAATCGCACAGGGGATTGTGCTGTAACAGATATTGCGAATCACATTAGATGGGCCTATAGTATTGGTCTAAAAATAGAGGATAAAAATATTGTATGAATAATTCTGAATGGTGCGTTATATTTGCTATTAATGATAAGGTTCAAAACTTTACAACTTGTTATAATACAAACGAAAATGCAGTTTATGAATATTGCAGAGAAGAAGCTTATATGTATAGTGAAGAATCTGGAAGAAGTCTTTTTAACACTCCAATCCTAGTCCCGGAGCAGAAAATGGTAGGGCTGTACATTGGGAAAGATTATTACTGTTGGGTATATTTTGTGTATGATTCTCAAACAGATTTCAGTGATTTAGACCGTCTATATCATTCTAAGACTGATGAATCTGTTATTAATTCTTGGGGCTAATGTAAAATAGTATTTTAGTCAAGTCACAAAATGCTGTTTTTATTTATCGCAATTTAATAAAGGAGAACAAATTATGAGTAACAAATCACTGTTTCAAAAAATTTATTCTGCTCTTGGATTCTGGAAATACCGTGAAATTACAGATAACGGGACTTATGATGTGTTTTATTGGTGTTGCTTTCCTTATGGAAAATTTTTTAGAAAATTTGATTTATTTAGAGTAAAGGTGAAATTATCATGAAAAAGAACGAACTTGAAACAGGAATGATTATTCAAACTACGCACAACCGCTATGGATTTGTTGAGCGTGATAGAAATAGAATTGTTATTTGTTATGACCCCGATGTAATTTTGGACGAATATAGACATCTTGAAAATGTATCACTGGATAATGTCTTTGAATATGACAACGGTAGACTTGGTGTTGGGTTTATCGTGACGAAAGATGATATTAGTAAGTTTCCTGATGTATATGGGGACAATAAACCGGGAGACCTTCTAATCAATTATGAAATTGTTGCGGTCTATACATCTAATAGGGTATATTATAATGGCGTTGGGAGTTACCCGCCACTTATCATTGATGATTAAAATTTAACAAGTGGATGAGACGTGCTTTACTGGTATGTTTCTATTATTGAAAGATTCCCAGAAAGTTTGGCTTATTTAATGCGGGGTATGATTATTATGACAACGATGGATGAAGATTTCATTGAAAGCCTATGGTGCAAACTTCGTAGCACACAAGATGATAGGCTTCGAGCATTACGAGACGGAGACAAGCACAAGTCCACCCTCCTTGCTGGTGAAGTAAATGGAATGCTGTGGGCTATTAAAATGGTTGAGGATTATTTGAGTGATTGAAATTTAACAAAATAATTTTAAAACCCCTTGACTTTACTAATTTCCCGTGTTATAATACTTACAGAAACGAACAAATATAAAACAAAGGAGCAAGTGTTATGACCATTAAAGATTTTCGCAAACTCTGCAAGGAGCATAACGCTATGGATTATGCAATGGTTATTGCTAATAGCAGAGCGAAAGAAGAATATCCTTTTACTGCTAGAAGCCTGAGAGTAAATAGCGACCTTGAAAATGTTGAAATTCATTTCAGCATGAACAATAAGTTAGTAGACTACACCAATGATTACATGACAGTTGAGGAATTTTTGAAGTGGGCTGGCAGTTTTAAGAATTATGGCATCAAGATTGTAGATATTACTTATACTTGGCTATGCGAATCTGATGTCAAGTTCTGGGATGAAGACAAAGTTGTTCAGCTTTACTTTATTTAATAAGGAGTAAGTATTATGCGTATTGGAAAACCTGAAAGCAAAGATAATCTTAGATTTCAAGATATTAAAATCGGTGAAACATTCCGTCCTAAAGAGTGTTGGACAGAAGAAGACGAAAAAGAAATCTTTATCAAGATTCGGGAAATTTGTGACAATTCTGGTGTATACGGCGGAACTACTTATAATGCTGTAAATCTAAGAAACGGTCAGCCTTATTCTTTTGACACAAGTATTGGCGTTAATTATATTGATTCCTATATTGAAGAGGTAAAATAATATGCGTATCTGGAAAGCTTGAAAGCAAAGAAAAAGGATTTGTCAGATTTGAAGATATCGGAATTGGTTGCTGTTTCCGTGAATATGACGATTGGAACGATGATGAACCTATTTATATGAAGACGAATTGTTTTTCTGTGGATATCGGTAGAGATAGAAATGTCGGTTATAATACCGTAAATCTGAAAACTGGTAGAATGTGTGGGTTTGAAGGCACAGTTAGGGTAGAACTGTTGGTTGACGCTTATATCGGAGGTATTGAGTAATGCGTATTGGTAAAGAATATAAGCCTTGTGAAGTTAAATTTGGTGATGGTCTAAAGATTGGTGAAGCGTTCTATTATCGTGGTGAATACGACAGTAAGGAAGAGCTTTATATGAAAATTCGCTATATTGAGTATGATGAATGCCATTGTGATATGGTTAGATACAACGTTGTGAATCTCGAAGATGGTTCTCTTGATTTCGTAGAAGATGATACAACTGTTACCATTGCAAACGTACATATTGAGAAGGATTAAAGCGCATTATGAAGATTAAGCCTATTAATGATAGTGATAAAGAAATTATCCTATGAATTTTAAATTTTCCTCTTGACATAGATTTGTTTATTGTGTATAATATAACTACAAGATAAGTTAGGAGAAAGAAAATGAAAACTAAACTAGAAAAAATAGAATGTACGTTTGATAAAATTTATGTCGGGAATATATTCGACGGAAAAGATAATGACATTTACATGAAGATTGATGAAATTAATTTTCGTCTTCGTTGCCCTAATGCTTCTATTCTACCTGCCAACGCCGTTAATCTTAGGGACGCTAGTTTGGTCTGGTATGAACAAGATGAACTTATTAAGTGCATAATTCTTACTGGTGAGGAATAAAGGAGAAGTTATATGAAGATTATCTCTATTACCAGTGACGCAATTATTTTCGATAATGGGAATGATATTACTTTTGACCATGTAGCAGATTGTTGTGAATATAATTATGCGGCATTTGAAGAAATTGATGATTTAGCAAAGAATTTTGAGTTTTCCGAAAATCTAATCTTTGAAGAGGTTTCTAATTCTGGATTTCGTTTTGGTAACAATCCTCAGAATATGGTTTTTGTTCCTTGCTATTCAGAGCAGAATGGTTATTATAGCAGTGATGTAGATATTTACTATAATGACAAGAAAGTGCTTAACGTTGATTGCTATTGAATTTCTGAGTAAAAAATAAAATTAGGTCTTGACAAGACTTGATTTATATGATATAATATCAATAGAAACACGAAAGGAGAAATGTGTTTATGAATTTCGACAATATGTTTGGTATGAGTGGTATGTTTGACGGTATGTTCCGTAAGGTTGGCTCTGATATGTGCCGTCTGACTATGAATGGTAAGATTGCTGTTCGTACTGCTCCCGGTGTTTACAAGAGCTACGATGTAAAGCGTAATCGTCTAGTAAACCACAGTAATTTTGCTTTTGATATTGGAAATGATTGGTTCTTTGTAGTACCTACTAATCATGTCAAGGTTGGCGATATCATTATCGTTGGTGATACTCCCCGTTGTGTAATTTCCGTTTCTGGTGAGGAAATCAAGGTGTTTAATTATATGAATAGTACCATTGAAACTGTCGTAAAGGAGCGTCATGTTTTCATGGGCAACACTTATTACTACGGCAAGATTGTCTCTCCGTTTGGTAATATGATTTCCAAGAAGGATGGTCTGAATAGCATTATGAAGATGGCTATGATGGGTCAGATGTTTGGAAATAACGCCAACGGTATGGGTAATAGTTCTAATGGTCAGAATGGTCTTATGATGGCAATGATGATGTCTGGTGATATGGGTGATATGTTCAACGGCCTGTTTGATTTTGGTGACATGGATATGGAACTAAATGAAGACGAAGACGCTGATGATTCTAATGAAGAAGTGGAGGATTAATTATGGGTGGCGGTTCTTGGACTAAGGATGCGTATTGTAGTTACACCGTTTCTACTCGTGGTGTTGACGTAGACTCTTTTAAGACTATGGATTGCACTGCACAGGAGATGTATAAGTCTCATAGTCTTGATAAAGCTCTGAATCCGTATAATGTAATGCGTGAGTGTTGTGACAGCAAGGAACATCCTAATACTAAGCCTGTTATTCTTGCTCTTGATGTAACTGGTTCTATGGGCCATACCGCTGTTGACATTGCCCAAAAGCTATCCGATATCATCGAAGAATGCTTTAGTAAGTATTCAGACATTGAATTTTTGACTATGGGCATTGGCGACCTTGCTTATGATTATGCGCCTATTCAGGCAAGCCAGTTTGAATCCGATATTCGTATCGCTGAACAGCTGGATAAGATTTACTTTGAAGGTGGCGGTGGTGGCAACAGCTTTGAGAGCTATACTGCCGCATGGTATTTCGGTGTCCATAATTGCAAGCTTGACTGTTGGAATCGCGGAGAAAAGGGTCTTATTATTACTATGGGTGACGAGCCTTGTAATCCGTATCTTCCTCACACGCCTCTAAATAAGGCGCTTGGTTCTACTGAACAGAGTGATGTTGAGACTAAGAATCTTGTTCAGGAAGTTACCAAGAAGTATGACGTATATCATATCTGTACTCGTGGCTATGACCATCTTGCCGCTAGTTATAGACAGTATCTTCCTGCTGACCGTGTAATTGTGTCCGAAGACGATAAGATTAAGGATGTAATTATGAAGATTATTGCAGACAAATATGGTGCTGTTCATACTACCGCAAGCTCTGAGGTTAAGACTAACGACAACGGCGAACTCGTCTGGTAATTAATGTAATTTAACAAGAAAGATACTATGTCTGAATACAACGTAAATATTGTTATTGGTGCTAACTTTGGTGATGAAGGAAAGGGTTATGTTTCAAACGCTCTTTCTGCCAACAAGAAAACTCTTACTATTCTTCCTACTGGTGGAAGCCAGAGGGCGCATACTGTTGATTGTAATAACAAATATTACAATGGTCGTCATGTTTATCATCACTTTGCTTCTGGAACTATGAACGGTTCTGACACTTATTATGGTGTTGATTTTGTTCTAAATCCTATGGAATATGTTCGTGAAGCAAAAGAGCTTGATGAAATGTATAACTTTTGGGAACTTCGTACCAATCAATATGCTAGTCCTAAATGTTATGTAACTACTCCATTTGATATGTTTCTTAATCAAATTAAGGAAGAATATCGTGGAGAAGGTAAGCATGGCACTTGTGGATATGGTGTTTGGGAAACTATTAAGAGAAATCAGAACTCTCAACCTAAATATTGTCTAAACTACGAAGAGCTTTATCATTGTCTTAGTAGGGATTATCTTACAAAGAAAGGTATTGAGCCTATTCGTAAGAAATTGATTGATATTCGTGATGGATATTTTAAGGGTGAAATAGAACGTCATCATATTACGCTTTCTGACGAATGGAAGCATATTGTCTATGATGATAGAATTATTCAGCACTGGATTATGGATGCAAAACGTATGTGCTGGTGTATTGAGTGTGTAGATGTTTCATATGCTATTTCCAAATGTAAGCCTAAAAACATTATCTTTGAATTTGGACAGGGTATTCTTCTTGATTGTGATAATCTTGAATACGCTCCACATCTGACTTGTGCAAAGACAGGTCTTGATGGCATCAATCAGCTATGGAATCAGGATTATAAGTTAATTCTAAATGATGCTAAAAATGTCAATGCGTATTATGTCACACGCACTTATTTAACAAGACATGGTACTGGTCGTCTTGATAGTGAGTGCCTAAGAAATGACATTAGTGACAAGATGGAAGAGGATAAGACAAATGTGCCCAATCCGTTCCAGAATCACTTGCGTTATGCGCTTCTTGACTACGATTCTTTGATTCGCAGAATTTTCATTGATAGTGAAATGTATAATGTTGACGTGAATATTGTATTCACGCACTGCAATGAGCTTCCTGTTAAATTAGAAGAACTCAATAATGCTATTCAGGGTTATTTTGAAAGCAATGTCCGCATTTATGAACAGTTTTCAGAAAAAGAATCTTTTGAAAATTTGAAAAATTATTTTTTAAAACCACTTGACAAGGCTTGATTTATGTGATATAATACTTATAGAATAACAAAGGAGAGATTGAAATGACTCGTAAGCGTTTTGTGAAATTGATGATGTCCGATGGTTGGTGTCGGGATGTGGCGAATGACTATGCTCGCACTCTAATTGAGCTTGCTCTAATTGAGCATGGTAATTTTTCTTATCGAGACGCTTGGAGTGAAATTACAACACTAGAGTTGACTGATTGAATAATTAAAAATATTTTGAAAAAATTTCAAAAAACCTCTTGACAAATCACATGATATGTGATACAATACTTATAAAGGCAGGGAAAACTACATAGCAAGTAGAAATCTGACTCATGATAGGATGGATAAACTACTATGTAAGCTCTTGGAATGACAGATGGGTTCTTTATAGTGCTTCTGATAGCCAACTGTAAGGCAGTTCGATTCTTGCTTGATTCTAAAAACTGTCTTTTATTGAGCGGATATGATGGAATGGCAGAAAGGTGATGGATAGTTGAGTAGGATAAGTAAATTTTCAAGAGAAGAACTTGAAGAAATATGTAAAGAAAGTACATCATTTTCGGAAGTAGCTAAGAAAGTTGGTTATCCTTCGTATCAATCTGGTTCTGCTATTACCGTCACGAGAAAATATATCGAATCGTTATGTATAGATACATCGCATTTCAATGGTCAAGCATGGAATAAGAATAACTTTGATTATTCTAGGTTTCAAAAAGGGAAAAGAGTAAAGAACGCTAAAGAAGCGCTTATTTACCTAAGAGGTAGAAAATGTGAGATATGTGGAAATGTAGAATGGCAAGGAAAAGAAATCCCGTTAGTAATTCATCATATAGATGGAGACCATCTCAATAACGAAATAGATAATTTGCGGTTATTATGTCCCAATTGTCATGCTCAGACAGAAAATTATTGCGGTAAGAATATAAGAAATAAAGAACAGAAATATACAGAAGAGCAATTCGTAAACGCTCTTAAAACAACGGAAAATATCGCACAAGCATTAGAGCAAATGGGAATACATTATTCCGCAAAGTGCTATTACGAAGAAGCATATAGGCTTATTGAAAAGTATAGAATAAATCAATCGGTAAATAAAGACAAAAAATAAAATATATCTTATAAGATTGGATTTAAGATATCCAATCTATTATCGGGACATGGCGAAATTAGACATACGCGAATCTCTCAAAAAGATTTTTCAGAAATGAAGTCCGGGTTTGAGTCCCGGTGTCCCGACCATGGCCTTTTGCTGGTAATAGGCTAGAAAAGAAACCAGAACCCGGAATAAATAAGAATTAAATCATGTTGCACAAGGGATTTAGCCCTCATGGAACTGTTAATGATGGTTCCGCTTACTGGTTTCTTAGTCTTCCTAGGTGATACATGAGCCAGCTAATAATACCGTGAAGTGGTCAAAAGTCTCTCGTAGATAATGACCAGCCAGAGATATAAAATCTGGTTCTCCCTACTCTTTAGAGTGTAGTTATACAAGCTGATGGTCTAGCGAACGAACGGCATCCTGAAATAATGGATGAAGATGGGACAATGACATAGCGATATGTCGGGCGAAAGCCGCAGGATGTTGCGAATCCTGTTTTATATGTGTGCATGGCGAAATTGGAAGACGCGCTAATAGTCTAGCTATAGTGGTAGGAATACCGTGAATGTTCAAATCATTCTGCACACGCCATTGCCTCCTATGGCAAAAATAAATTAAGCTCCGCATATTATTCCTAGCTCATCCAAAAGAAGCAGTATGACTTTGTAAGCTGGGTAGTAAACAAGTTAATATCTGCCAGTATTGACTTGTTTATGTGTCTGTGTAGCTAAATTGGTAAAGCACTTGCCCTCCAAGCAAGAGATTTTGCGAGTCCGAACCTCGTCACAGACTTAGGTCTTACCAGATAGACCTTAAAAAGAATCTGGACAGACAGAAAGGCAGTTAGACAGATATGGTATTTAAGTGGTTGACTTATGAAAAGGATTCTAAGGGTGACGGATATCATGAAAATTGGCATTTTGTTGACAACGTGAAGGAATCGTCTGTTTATTGGAACGAAGAACTTCGTTGCACTTGTGTCCATGTTTCAATTGGAAATGACGAAGGATGTGTATACCCGATTTATAATGCGGCTTTCCTTCTTTCTGATTCCGGCAAGACAATTGAGCGTATTAAGGCTCCTGATTGGGTATTAAATCAGGTACGCGAAAACTCTCAACCTGTACCTGTTGAAGAAGAGTCCGATTCTTAACTGACTTGCACTTTCGTGTACTCAGTGTAAAAATAAAGTACACATTTTATATGCCTCTTTAACATAATGGCTAGTGTACGGGTTTTGTAATCCCGGAATATGTGTTCAATCCACATAAGAGGCATACTTGCCAGATTCGTATATCGGTAGTACAAATGATTCGTATTCATTTAGGACAGGCTCGGCCCCTGTATCTGGCCCCATTGCGTAACATAATACGCAAATTCCTCCATTTGAGTTTGAGTGCGGTTTGTAGTAAGTTATTCCAGTAACTTACTACAAGTATCTTGTGCATTTATACTCTAAATAGAATGCACTTATATAAGCCGCTGTACCTCAACGGCTAGAGGGCTGGCCTATAACCGGTTCATGATGTTTCGACTACATCCAGTAGCACCAGTAATCCCCAAAATGTGAGATAATATCAAGAACAAATTGGAGATTAACAAAATTGCTTGGTAAAGTTCGTCTTTTACGTTCAAGCAATTTTATATCACGCAATAGCATAAAGTACACTTTTCTTCCAAGAATTGTTGTCAGTAATGTGCTGGGTGTCCATCCCAGAGATGTGGTGCAAATCCGCAAGCGTGAAGCGGGAAGTTCTTTAGAAATTGTTCTTCACCTTAAAGAAGAAATGTGCTCCGTTGCGTTTTGTTGGGTTTAGGTTACGAGAATACGGATAAATCCATAGCTTGCAAGTGGGTCTTTCCATTTCTTCCTCTCTGCGGATGAAAAGAAATGGTTTTATATGAAGTCTTAGCATAGGGAACAATCCTCTTAAAGCACACTTCGCCGCTACGGCGGCATTAACAGAGAGATTGTCGGTAGTGCAATCCTTGACGGGAGAGACATTGGTTCGATTCCAGTAGACTTCAACGTGCGAATGACATTTGAGATAACCCTTTACACATTCGAGTTTAGCACACTCACTAAAGAAACGGTTATCCCCTATTTTTCTTGTTGGTTTTTAAGGGCTAGTAAAAATCAGCTACTTTGCAAAGGGGTTCGTTATCTGTCCTCTGTTCGCAGAAATAGATGACATGGGTTAAATTGTGTTAAATCACAGAAAAGATATTTCTGGTATGGTTACTGTCTTATGATTAAGTTCATTCTTCATTGTCCATATTCTTTCTTTTGCTGGTTCCCAGAACTATTGTAAGGACGCTTGCAAAAGTATACACAAGCCAGCTATTATAAGTCCTCGTAGCTCAGTTGGATTAGAGCGCCAGACTTCTAATCTGTTGCGGTCGAAAGTTCAAGTCTTTCCGGGGATGCCAGTGTGCGAAAAGCATACACGGACAACACCATTGCATTGATGCAAGACAAGCGCTACAATGAATTTGTTAAGGCTTGTGACCTGTTCATTGATATGAACGAATATCGCCTGTTTAGATTCAATGTTAGCGGCGACTTTTTCAACACGGACTATTTGCTTGCTTGTTGTGAGATTGCAAAGCACAACCCAGAAACCAAGTTCCTTGCATTTACGAAACAGTTTGAAGTTGCAAACACTGTTATTGCAATGGGTGAGGTTCCTAGTAACTTTAATATCGTTTTTAGCGGTTGGAATGATTTTCTTCCCGAAAACGAAACTTCCGTTCCTATGGCATATATGGATGACGGTAAACACGCTGATTTGGTTCCAGATTATGCTATTAAGTGCGATGGTAATTGTCAGAAATGCAAAAAGTGCTTTAATCTGAAAAATGGTGAAGCGGTCAAGTTTTCAAAGCACTAAATAATCAGAAAAGAGGTGGTAGAAATACCATCTTTTTTCTTTTGTTGTTAAATCCATTGGCGCAGCCAATGGAATCTAAATGCTTTGCATTTGGAATTTAACTATTAAAATAACTATAATGATATGATTGAGATGAATTAGTAAATAATTATTTTAATAGTTATGGTTACTTGTAAAGGTATCTGGAATAAATTCTATAAAACAATTTCAAAATAATACTTGACAGATATAGAAAAGTGTGCTATATTATATACAGAAACCAGCAAACGAAAGAGAGGATTTAACAATGAATGCAGAAGATTTCTTTAAGATTTTAACCAACCTGAAAACCAACGGCGAAGCTTACGACGGCAATGTTCATTACTGGATTAGCACAAGATACGAAAAAGACGGAGAAGAATATAAAGCCATAGAGCAAATCGTGGCCGACATTCCGCACGAAGATAAAAAGTACACAGAACAAATCACCTTTGACGTAAAGGAGTTATAACCATGTTGCAGAAGAACAAAGATAAACAGGAACGAAAGGCAAAGCGCAAGCCTGTTTTGCGGCCTTGTAGATTTACCAAAAAGACAACATACACTAGAAAGAAAGGAAGAAACAGAGATGAATGATATTAAACTGAGAGATGCAAACAAAATCCTAAAGAAGAACGGTTATACACTAAACCGTATCGTAGGCGACCACTACCACTATTATAACAATAATAATAGACGATTAACGCTAGTATTTCACATGAAAAGAGACAATTCGTGTCCCGGAGCAATCTGGAAAAAGACCTGTAAACAGCATAACATCAAATACTAACTTCTTGATAACAGGGCGGTAATAATCGCCCTGTTTCTTTGTTAAATTTAATAAATATTTTAATAGTTAGTTGCCTTTATTGGCTGTCAATATCACTATAAATCTAACAGAATCTTTGTGCATTTTGCACATTGACTTCTTTGTTAAATTGAGTTAATATATAATCAGAAACCAACCAATAAAGAAAGCTGAGGTAACAATTATGAAGTACGAAGAAATCAAGAACGCCATCCATTCTATCCATGCTGGAACTTATGCCAACATGACCACTTGCAAGACGCTCAAGACCCGAAAAGAATTTAAGGACAAGAACATTGTCAAGATTTCTCGCTCTACTATCCGTTCTGGATGCGACTATGAAAATCTCAAGTCCACTAAACAAGGGCGTGCAGATGGTTCTCTGCCGTCACAGAATACCGGACTTCCTTATGGGTCATGGATTTCTGGACAAGAAAAATACTTTATTGAGCATAAAGGGAATATCTATCTTAGAGTCACGAACAGCCCCAACAAGAGCCGTGTAACGTATCTTGTGAATGGTATTCCTACAGATGAACAAGAAGTAAAAGCAATGTGCCTTAAATCTGAATTTCCTACTTCTGAAAAACCTAGCGTCTACAATGTCAACATCGACCACATTATTAGTATTGAGAAGTAAATAGCTATTATCTGCCCGTCTAGTAATTTCCTCCAACTAGGCGGGTTTTGTTATGTGTAGGCTATTTGCTATTAAAATAATTATCTATTAAATTGTCTGGAATAGATATGTGCATTTTATACAGTTTTGTTATATTATATTTGTGCAATGTCACTATTGCATTTTTATTTTAAATATGCTATACTATATACAGTTCAAGAGAGAACTACAAATAAAGAAAAAGGTAACGAGATTATGACTAATGAACAGATTCAAAAAGTTTTTCACAGGGCTGTTGCAATGTGCAACGAAAGCGGATTTCACGCTGATAGCCTTGTCCAGACTGTTGGCTATCACCGAAAAAAGAGCGCATTTGCAACTTGCTACACCTATCGTAATATGTTCGGTGATTACTCTAATATTAAAGTATCAAAGTATTACGCCGAAAAAGCAAACGAACAGCAAATGCTTAATACGTTAGTACATGAGGTTCTGCACGCTTGTTTCCCGCGTGAAAACCATGGCGGTAAATGGGCAAAAGCCGCCGCTGTAATGAATAAGAAGTATGGTTTAGACATTTCCCGTTGTGCTGATTATAAGGACGAAAACGGCGAAAGTATTCTGAATAATGAAAGCCTTGCAAAGTACATTATTAAATGCCCTAAATGCGGACAAATGATTTATAGAAGTCGCGCTTGCAAATTAGTTAATCATCCAGATTGGTTCAGATGTTCAATTTGCAAAGTCCCTCTTGTAAGAATCAAGTAAAACAGAATAAATCCGGTTGGCACTTGCTTGTTGTGAGTGCCAACTTTGTTTTTATCGTTGGATTAATTATTTTAATAGTTATAGGTATGCTTCTGTTAAATTTTTTCAAGATATTTTCAAAAACCTATTGACTTTTGTTTCTGTATAGTGTATACTTATATCAATGAAAGACCACTAAACAGGAGGTAACAAATATGGATTGTCTGATTGATTACACTAATTGCAATAATACTACTATGGAACAGAACAATAGTGTTATGGATTTTTCTGAATTTATTGAACTTATTAACGAACACCCTGAATATACTTCTTTTGAAACTATGGGCGATTATTTGTTTAATGCCTAACAGGAGGAAATAAATATGTATTGTCTGATTGGTTACGTTGATTCGACTATTACCGTTCTGGAGAAAAGCGATGACCTCGCGCACTTCACCGGCTCTATTGCGGAGATTATGGATACCTATCCTGAGTATACGGCTTTTGATGTCATAGACGACATGGGAACTGTTTATGCGAGCTTTTAAAAGGGAGAACTATTATGAAACTTTCAAACCGAATGCTTAACCATCTGGAAAAGTTTGGTGAATACGATACACCTAAATATCGTTACTATATCGGCACTGATAAAGGAAAAGAATACGTCAAACGATATCCTGTAAAGCGATTTGGAAACGATATCAAGACTATTGGAAAGACTGAAAATGTTAGAGTCTGGAAGGGAACGTCATGGGCTATCTTTTAATGTTTCTGATTCACTGCATTATGTTTATTGGTGTGGTCATCACTACGCTGTTTATCAATCAGTACAATTTTATCCTTGCAATCGGATTTGCTATCCTATATATCATTACTGTTAAATTGTTCTACATGGAACTGGAAAATTAATAAGCCATCTACTACCGCTCACGTTTTGTCTATCTTTTGCGTGAGCGGTTTTATTTTTGAAAGAATTTTAATTATTTTAATAGTAAAACTTTATTAAATTAACCATAATCAAATTTTTATTAACATATTGGTTTATTATATTAAGTTATAATCATATAATCTTAATTAAATTAAATTATTAGATATTTTGACTTAATTAAATTAAAAAAATAACGTAGATACGTTAAATAATTATAAATAAAAGCACGATTTTATTATATCATATTCCTAAAAATAATTTAACAAAAATTTTCAAAATATCCTTGACAAATCAAAATCTATTTGCTATAATAATATCAGAAACCAAATAGAAAAGGAGAATTTAACATGACACTGGAACAGGCTTATAAGAAAGTTTACATGATGGATAAGGCTCTGGATTCTGATATCTTGAACGATGAAGAATATACCTCTGTCGCAAAGCGACGTTTCAAACTGATGGAGCAGATTGGGCTGGAAGAGCAACGACAGAAACAGCTTGCAACTAAACAGCCGAAATATCTTTCTGATTGGATGATTGGATTTCTTGACAGCTATGTGATGCAAGGGCATAGACTTCATCATCTTACCTGTCAACAAGTAGATATATTCCGGCGTATCAACGGATACGAGTCATTCCGGTACAGTGGTTTTATCTTCAAGATTGTTATGAATAGCCTGTTAGTCGAAAAGATTAATGAAAAAAGTTTTCTTGAAGAAATTTAAGAAAAGACTTGACACAAGAAGCAAAGTGTGGTACAATACTTATAGATACAAAAGAGACACAAAAGAGAGGTAACAATTATGAGTATTGAAGATATCATTGATATTAGTTCCGCAGAGAACTATATCTACGAAAATTTCATTTTGGATGGCACATCACAACAGCTTGTTAGCGGAATTTTGTATTGGGTTCGTGACGAATACAGAGGAAACATAACAGATGCGCTCTTTGGTCTCCTTGACCCAGTTGGTCTTAATTGTAAAGAAATCGAAAAGATTGCATCTGTAATTTAACATAAAGCTAGGTTCATAGGGTGGCGCAATTCCACCGGGGATAGAAATATTCCTAACGCTTAGACCTTACAATGGAGAATCTCGGACGGATGGCCGCAATTGCGAGACCAGAAAGAGAAGATACCGGAGTAAGGCGTAGCCTAATCACGAAAGAATTAGGGTAGGTGTTTATTAGAACGGTATGAGCCTAACAGTAAAAAACCGTTTAGTCTAGTGGGCGCACAGCTAGGCGGGAAGTGTAATTCAAAGTGCGACCTTGGTAGTGGACACTCGTTTAATGAGTCCTAATCATCAGAATTAGCTATTCTGGTATTAGGAGGTAAAACTACCCTTCCTATGTTGTTATAGCTCAAAGAGAGCACCTGTTTACAGGAAGATTCTAGGACATACCTAGATAACAGCACCATTGGGTGGATGAGTGTGCTTCATCCAATACCAAATAATCAGACTCATCTATTATTCCCGGCTCTATCTATAAGATAGCAGTAGAGCTTTGTAAGCCGGGTTTATCATGACATTATCTGCCCTGTTGGAAACTTGTTACCTCATTCATCCAACAGGGTTTTGTTATATCTTAAATTTTAACTATTAAAATAATTTTGAAAAAATAAACATCAAAATTTTCTTGCAAAATAGGGTTGACATAATCGAATTTTTATGCTATAATAATATTACAAAAGAAAGAGGTGCTTAATATGTTAAAGATGTTTTCTGATTTGATTGTTGGCGATACGTTTATTATCGGCGGTAATGGTTATGTTAAGCTTGGCTTTAATACAGCAATGAACACTAACACAAAACACGTTGAATATTTTTCTGAACGAAATATTCTTGTGAATGCTTGTGAAAATTATAAAGAGGTGTTTTAATATGGATTTCAATGCTGGTGAAAAACGTGTTTGCCCTTGCAAAGGTTGCGAAGAACGTTTCTGTGCCTGTTCTTCTACCTGTGAGAAATATGCAGAATGGCGAAAGGAGTATGACGCAGAAAAGAAGTGGTTGCAAGATAACAAGTATCGCTTCTCTACTACTCATAACAAGCCATTCTTGCGCAATTCAAAATCTGACAGAGAACGCAAACAGCATACTCATTGTTAAATTTAGAAAAGAGGACTTAATAATGACTTTAAAGGAATTGTATGCCATTAATGGAGATTGGAAGTATAACCCTAATATCATCTTTGAATTTCACTACCCTAGAGACGAACACGCCAACAATCTTAATCCGTATTGTAAAATTAACTGGAATCAAGTTTCTGAAAATGCAAAGAACAGCAAAGTTCTTTATTTTGAAACCATCAGCAAGAGCCGTGTCTGGATTGAATTAGATATTTAACAACAAGGGGACTAGATGAAAATTCTAGTCCCTATTTTATTATGCCATCAATAATTATTCTAATAGTAATAATTTAACAAAAAGAATTTCAAATTACCTATTGACTTCTTTGTTAAATTGCGCTATAATATATATAGAAAGCGAGGTAACAGTATTATGAAAAACACTCTTTATAGTAAAAATGATGTTGAAATTTATACACAGTACGGCGATGTGATTTTGTTCACACCTCATTTGATGGTGTTTAAAGAGGATACGCCTGAAAATAGAAAAGCAATTTTTGACATTGCAGGAGTAAAGGAGATTTAATATGGATAATAAGAATATTCTAAATTACGTTCTGGACAATGGTAAAAATATTACCCTAACAGAAGCAGAACGCAAGATGCTGGTACAGATGTTTCGGATGATAATTGATTGTCTGGAACAAATGAAACAACAGCCCAACACAATCAACATTTATGAACAGGCTCTATATCAAGCAATAGAAAAGGTACAGAACGATGGTAAGGCTATCACCGAAAAAGAAGGCACAGAAACCGAAAACAAGAAAGCCTAAAACTATTCCATGGCGTGTTAAATACGGCGCACATACAAAGGTTACAAGACCCTGTATAACGCCTTTTAACGAGCCTGAACACGCTGTAAGCTATCCTGTAAGACCTGTGTTGTGGACGCTTGCAGAAGCCAATGAACGTGTGTTAGATATCTATAAAGATTGATTCTAAGTCCCTTGATTTTTTCAAGGGACTTTTTGTTAAATTTGAATATTTTTCAAGGGAGTTTACTATTAAAATAATTATTTATAGTGCTCTTGTTGTGTAAATTTGTACAGTTTTTATTGTGATTCTTTGTGCAATCTGCCTATTGCAATCTGTCTTAAAGTATGATAATATATAGACATGGAAAGCAAATATACCAAACACATGGAGGTAACTACAATGACCGTGAATGATATCTATAAGTGCAGCAATATTGATGATGATACCCGATTTGTGATTGACACAAGCTACCCCGAAACTGTTTATGATGGTAAGTGGTACGACATGGAAGAGGGTTTTAAGAAAGCAGAAATCAACTTCTTCTGTATCGCAAAGATGGACAAAAAGCATGGACTTCCTCACGCGAAAGAAGTATTCGCATTGCTGGAAAAATAATCCAGAATGACCCGGAGCAGAAATGCTTCCGGGTTTTATTTTTGGCGTGGTTATAATTATTTTAATAGTTATCTTGATATACGTCAAGATGCTCTAAAATATTTTTTGTTAAATTTGAAAATAGGTATTGACATTCTATTAAATTGGGCGTATAATAAGGGTACAAACAAGAGATGCGGAGGATTTAACAATGACTATTACAGAAATGACCGAAGTTGTAAAGAGCGCTCTGGACGAATACCGAAAAGCAAAAGCAACGAACAATAAAACGACTATTGAGCGTGCCGTAAACGAGATGGAGAATGTCTATATCATGGTTTGTTGCTACCCTGTACCGGGTTCTGATGCGCTCAGAAAGACTATTCTAGAAACAAGGGAGGCTGTCTAATATGAGATATGAAGAACTTGATGTAAATGCTACATACTTTGTTTTACTGGGTAGCTGGGGAGAAGAAACATGGTATGAGTGTAAGCTTGAACCTTATATTTTTGATGGGTTTGACTACAAGCTCTATGCCGCACCAGTAAACGGCAGGGCAAAAAGAATGTTCTATACAAGCGATTTTGTATCGCTCTTAAAAGAACACAATGGTGTATTTAAGAAAGAATCTGGAACATCTGAAATCAAACATATTAAGTGGCAAGAACGTGTTTATAAAGACGCTTATATTTGCCATGAAGCAGATATTTTAATTTAATAGAAAGAGGTTTATATTATGATTCCTAATATTGTTTCTAAGCCCGCTAGAAAGCCCTTTAAAGATGTTACTGGTATTTTTGGCGTTGTAAGCCATGGTGAGTATGAAATCTGTGTAAAGATTCCAGAGATTACTGGGGTGGGGGTAAATAAGGCTACTTATAACGTGTTTTACCTTAGCTCTGGTATTCTTACCTATATGTGCGACGACCAGATGGTTCTTGAACCAAAAAATGTAGATATCAAAGTAGAATTTTAATGAGGTGTTATAATGAGATGGTATAAAGTTTCTGGTGAATATAACAATGGCTTCGACTGCTATAAAGAGGTATATCTTGTATTTGCGGAAAGTCCATCTGACGCAACACAACATATTTATCACATTACAGATTCTTTTCTTCCCTGTAATGTTGAAGCGCTTAATGAGGACAAGATTTATCCTATTAAGACAATTTAATAAATATAGCCCGGAGGTGTTATGCCTACCGGGTTTTGTTTTGTCCTAATTATAATTATTTTAATAGTTATTTCATACTCTGTTTCAAATTTCTTAAAATTATTTTTGAAAAACTATTGACAGATTGTGTATTCTGTGATATAATAATTACAGAAACCAAGGAACGCAATAATAAAAATGAGATAACAGAGAGGCAATAATATGGAAAAGTTTCTGGATGAACTCGAGAACATGATAAAGAAAAATTACGAAGAGAAAGAATATTGGATATCCGATTGTATCAAAGAAATGAAAGAAGGGAATTATACTTCTGTATACGCCTTTTTGAATAAACTTGAAATCTTTGATACAGAAGAAAACACATTGCGAGAAGTCCTTAAAGCTGTAGCAAACTCACAAAAGTAAAATTTAACAAGAAAAGAAATAGCCGGGTTGCTTTCGCTTCCCGGCTTTATTATATACCTTGCAACCGTATATAATTATTTTAATAGTTTATTTTTTCTTTTTCTCTTCTTCTTTATCTGCCTGTGCGTTAAATAGCATTCTCATAGTTCCTACATCATGCCCGGAATATGTCAAACTAGGATTAATAAGTACGGAAGCACGTTTAATGTCACCTCCATATACAAGGAGAATAACAGGCTTTCCGTACAGTCTAAAAGAAAACAAATCTTTACACAAAACATTAGCATTAGCGCGACCATACCCAATTACTTCTGCATAATCGCCCAAAGACATTAGTTCTAGTTTATCCTTATCTGTTTCGTCTGGATTCCAACAAAGAACATTGTGTTCAAAATTAATCCACGGTAACAGTCTATAAACGTAAGACAATTTAGAACGGTTCTTTTTATCACAACTGTAATATAATTCTCTGCAAGCATTTATATAAATTCTGGTAGTATTAAAGCTTGCTCTACCAATAGGCTTTTTAACCCTACCTCTATAAATTCTCTTACTATTGATTTGCATAGTGCTATCTTCATTAATCGTTAAAAGATTCTCACTTTTAAGACTACGAACGAATCTAACAACTGTGCTTTCGGAAGTATCTAAAATTCTTGCTAAATCTTTTCTATACATTAGCTCATTGTTTGTTTTCCTTAGAACATTATCATAATCAAGAAAAGAAGAAAGCATGATAAGCATGGAAATGCTTTTATTATTTAGATTAGGAAATAGTTCTTCAACCTTTGAGAATACAAGAAACAGAAATGTTCCAAACTCTTCGTAATCTTTATTTCTGGGTTTTCTTTGTAGATACTCTTTTCTTTTTCTGTCTTTATACTTCTGTTCCGTTATGGCAACACCTGCATAACTTGTAATCTCGCCTGTTTTTTCGTTTTTAATTACTTCGTTAGGACTTAAAATATATTCTCCGCGTTCTGTCCTCAGACGCTTTGCATTATCATCGAATGATATTGAATTTGTATTTACGTCCGTTTCATATCCAACGCTTAGTTCCGCACGGTTCATTTACATCACCTCTAAAGTATACAACACTGTCAAGACACCTCATAAAAAGTGACTATGATATTTTTTGACCAAAACCTTACTTTTGCTAAATAAATCTTGATGTTTTCGTCATCGTCACCCCTCCTTCCACCTCATAAAAAGTGACTATGAAAAAATGGCACTTTTACCTTATATATTCTAGTAGTTTTGCGATTGTACTCCTTCTTAATATCTTTACAAATGTTTTCTTCTTCGCAACAGTCCACTGGACTGATTGCTCAAATAATTAACATAGATAAATAGTCGGGTTATTTATCTATTCTCTAGTATTATATCATATATAAAATATTTTGTCAATACCTAACAGCAAAATAATATATTAAAAATTTAGATTACTATTATCAATTATTTTAATATATAACTTAGTTACACTCGCAAAATAGCTACACCCTTCTGCCCATCACAAGGCAGTCTTGGGTGTAGCGTAAAATGGCGAGAGTGTAACGGGATGAACAATAACAACTAATTGGTTATTTTGCGTTAAATTTAACAACGAACTATTAAAATAAATAATATAAACTTCTTGTTAAATTATAACTATATAAATATTTATATTAAATATAATACTAAAA
>OJNH01000982.1_pt1 | contig 24201 bp, 26 predicted proteins | sample 1597361 | NCBI WGS metagenome assembly OJNH01 (sample SAMEA2452136, study PRJEB22498) | human gut metagenome | biome: human feces; feature: human gut; material: feces | place: Australia | collected 2012
AAAATCGCTAAACTCTTTGACGAAGATTTTTGGGTGACGCAATGACGAAGTCAGGATGTCATATTGCTTTGATGAGAGATATTTTTTTACTCGCGCCATCATCATCTCATGGCTCATATTAGCTTTTTCCAAAGCCATAATTTGCTCATATAGTTCTGTGAATAAATTATCGGCATTCTCTATTGGAATAAGTTCTCCCAATCGGTTTTGGGATAGAGATTTTATACTATCTTTTGGTTCTCCTATATAAGCAAAAAATGAATTATAGCGAGAATGCGCTGTATTATTGATTATGCTGATTAAACCTTTATCCCATTCTCCAGACCAACCGCAAGTAACCAAGCCGTAGTCTTCAATAATTCGATGTAGATACAACTTCATTTGTTCCGGATACTCATCCAGTTCTTCCGTCGTGTTTCTAAATTGACAATCTATGTAGTCTCCATTTATCTTAATGATAGTTGGTTTCTTACTGTGTACGATAGGTGTTGCTTGTGATATGGCTCCTTCATGACTGATAACTTGTGGGGTAATACCTTCAAATTCAAATGCCTTTTCAAGAAGTCGGTCAAAGTTCGTGGTCAAGATAACCCGAACGTACCCCTCTTTTGCCAATCTTGCAATGGCAAGGTGTGCTTTGGTAGGAGCTTTCCAACCAAGCTCTTTTTCCTCATTTGTTGGTTCAAAAAAAGACCTCATCAATTGTACCCGTTCGGTAGGAGTCTTTACAATTTCTCCAAGAAGAGCGGAATAAGATGCAGATTGCTTATAGCAGTCTTTGTACCATTGATGCCAATCTTCAGACTCTGCAACACCTTGTGATACCCCAATTTTCTGAATAAGTTTCTCTTCCACTTCCCATCCTGAAGGGATATGAGCAGAGCGCGAGATACCAGAACCAAGCAATAATGCATAGGCTCCTTTATTTGAATACATCGAAAATGCTAATGTCGTAAGTTTCTCTATTCCCATAGTTCAAAAATTTTTATACCTATTGTTTCGCTTAATTATAAAAAGCCGATGAAAAACTTTTATCGGGCAAATTGTATTTCAGCTTAATCCTTTGAAATCTTGTTGTTTCTTCAAAAGCAGAGATTCTATATAATTTTTAACATTCCTTTCATCTATACATAAAGAACAATTGGAACATGTAGAATCTTGGCAACATCCATTTTGCTTTCTCTGAGGAAGTTCACCATGCTGAAGGCAGCAAAATTGAATATTATATGCAACTGGATTATAATCCTATATAGTTCCTATGCCAACCTCCCAAGTTACATTGATTTGATTCTCGTTGCCAATAAAACAATCTAACGATTTTGAGTTTATTTGTTGCGACAGTCTTTAACTGGAAAAGTAACAGATAGGCTATGTAGTAAACCGTAACCAGTAAGATAATGTTTAGAATGCTTAATTTTGGTAAGAATACCCACTCCCAATTCTCCTTGTAAATAATTTTGTCCCAAGGAATGGTCTTAAATGCAGTATTTATCGGTTCGTTCAGGATGGTTCCAGATATTGCTATTGAGACTAATGCTACGAGTGCTTCTCTCTCTTTCATAGAACTTTTTTTATAAGTTTATTCTGCAAAGCTACTCATTCATAGCGAGAAAAGCGAATAAAAGAACACAAATTCTGTGTTGCATCGTTCACATAGGTCTATGTCGTAGATTTTGTTATCTGTGAAACGGCATACAGAGGGATTACGCTGACATTACAATCAGCATCTGCTCTCCTAAAAATCAAAATACAATAAGTCCTAACGACCGAATTGGGTTGAACTATATCATCCAGTCCATAGAGTTCAAAATTTTGGTGTTAGACTGTATTTTACTTCTAAAAATTTTGGTGTCAGGGTGTGAATCGGCGAAAAAGATTTTGGTAGCAGGTTGTGTTTTTGCAAAATAAATTTTGGTGTCAGGCTTTTTTCGTGTAATTTTGTGGATAAAAAGGAAATTATGGCAGATGTAATATTCACGCGTAAAATCTATTCCCAACTAAAGGAATGGAAAGATACCTCTAAAGGCAAAACTGCATTACTCTTAGAGGGGGCGAGACGTATAGGAAAGTCTACTATTGTGGAAGAATTCGCTAAAAAAGAATATCGCTCATACATTTTGATAGACTTTAATGAAGCCTCGAAAGGAGTAAAGGGCCTGTTCGATGATTTGATGGACATAGATTATATTTTTCTGTACTTGCAGAATATTTATAAGACCACATTGTATGAAAGAGAGTCTGTGATTATCTTTGATGAAGTGCAGCAATGTCCAAAGGCTCGCCAGGCAATCAAGTATCTAATCAAAGATGGTAGATATGATTATATTGAAACAGGATCTCTTATTAGTATCCGAAAGAACACCAAGGATATCAGCATACCCAGTGAGGAATATCGACTTGAAATGTTCCCATTAGATTATGAAGAGTTTCGATGGGCTATGAACGATGATACAACTATGCCTCTGATGCGAAATTTTTTTGAAAGGAAGATGTCATTAGGTGACAGCTTAAATCGTCAAAAAATGCGAGAGCTGAGGTTGTATATGTTGATTGGAGGAATGCCACAGGCAATCAATGCCTATTTAGACACAAACAATTTGCAACATGTTGATATGGTGAAACGACAGATTATACAACTATATGCAGACGATTTCAGGAAAATAGACCCTACTGGGAAAATTTCAAAATTGTTTATGGCTATACCGTCACAATTGAGCCGTAATCTGTTGCGCTACAAACCAACACCAGTAATCGGGAAAACAGGGGCTGACAAAATCGACGAGATGATTCTGAGCCTAGAAGACAGTAAGATTGTAAACGTGGCTTATCATGCGGATGATCCCAATGTTGGAATGTCATTGACAGCTGATTATGGAAAATATAAGTTATATATAAGTGATACTGGGTTGTTTGTTACGTTGGCATTTTGGGATAAGGGTTTTACGGAAAATGTTATATACCAGAAACTGCTTAATGACAAGTTGTCTGCCAATATGGGATATGTATATGAAAATTTGGTTGCGCAAATGCTTCGGGCTTCAGGCAACAAACTGTTTTACTATACTTTTCCTAAAGATGATACTCATTCTTATGAAGTTGACTTTCTTTTGGCAAGAGGCAATAAACTGTGCCCTATTGAAGTAAAATCGTCTGGATATAAGACTCATGCTTCGTTAGATGCATTCTGTCTTAAATATTCAGATAGAATAACTCAGCCATGTCTACTTTATACTAAGGATTTTCATAAAGATGGAAATGTATTGCTAATGCCAGTTTATATGACTCCATTGCTATAAACCCAAATCGGTCATTAGGTCGTAAATGACATTTTTTGTTACTTCTTGTTGCCTTTTTTTAAGGCATCTGCTGCTTGCCCTTAGCTCAAAATAGCCCGCTATTATTCGCTAAAGGACAAGCAACATCTGCACTCCTAAAAAATCACGCTTCTTGAAGAATGGTGAATTCTCACCGACGTAATACAAATTAGTCGAGCCTTAAAAACTTTGCACATGCGCACATGTGCGAAGTTTTTAAGGCTCGACTAAATAGGATTTGAATTGCTTGCCTAAATGACGTACGGCAGATGATTTGCCCACCTGTCGTGCTCATCGAAGTAGAATAGGTTTATGTGTATCATGTGAAGCCCATTCTGATAGATATTGGTCTATTGTTCTTTTGTAGTACATAAAAGCTTGTTTCTCTTTCGCAAAGATAACGAAGTGAAATTATCCAAACATATAATTCGTTGAAAAATGAAATTATCCAAACAAATTGTTGCAATCATGTTAAAACAAAGAATTTATGTGATATGTCTGTCTCGCCGTAGCTAAACCTGTCGTGGTGTTTCACATTATGGCTTAAGTAAATTAATAGGAGTGACATATACACCATCTTCACGCTGATAAGCACCACCAGTTGCAGTAAGTACCATCAAGAAAGAAGGTGCTTGTTCCTCACTCTTTTCTATTATTTTGTTTCGCAGAGTGTTAAGGGATTTAGCCCCGTGTTCAATCAAATCATCACCCCCTAATTTGATTTCTATAGCCCCCCATCTTCCGTCTTCAAGATGAAGTACAGCATCACATTCCAAACCAGTATTATCGCGGTAATGAGACACTGAGCCACCAATAGAATTTGCGTATATAGAGAGGTCCCTTACTGCAAAATCTTCAAAAAACAATCCAAAACTTTCCAGATCGTGCATCAAGTCGTTCGGACTTACTCCCAATGAACGACAAGCAATAGACGTATCTATGAAATGTCTGGTAGGAGTACTTCTTATAGAAGTTTTCGAACGAATGTTTGGATTCCAGGCAGGCAAGTCTTCAAGTATATACAAATCTTTCAATGCCTCCATGTAATCATCAAAAGTCTTAGGATCCATTGTCCGTTCATTACTTTGACGAATATCTGATATAATAGTGGAAATAGATGCCTCTGTTGAAATATGACGAGCATAACTTCTCAATATCATTCTTAATACATCGGGACGTTTGTTCCTGAATCTTTCATTTTCGCAGTCCTCAAATACGAACAAGCCATTATAATAATTCTTAGTTATTTCTATAGCAATCTCCTTAGGAGCCTGTACAGATATCGGCCAACCACCTCTGCATATGAGGAAAGCTATGTCATTAAGAGATATTTCGTCATTCATATCCCATGGGTAATTGTTCTTTCCATCAAACAAATCCATCAAAGAAATAGTTCCTTTAGATTCTTTGGATTCCCATAGGCTCATAGGTCTCATCTTAACTGGCGTTATCCTGCCTGCACCACTGTGATGAACTTCAGTCTTGTCTGCAGGAGTAGAGCTGCCCGTAAGGATATATTTTCCAAACTGATATTCGAAGTCCAAATCATCTTTCACTTGATTCCAAACATCTGGAGCCTTTTGCCATTCGTCTATAAGCCTTGGCTTTTCGCCATTCAATACTCCTTTAGGGTTCATTCGTGCCATGGTAATGGACTGCTTCGTATTAAGTTTTACGTAGCTTTTTTGATAAAGCATGCATGTCGTTGTCTTGCCACAGAACTTTGGTCCTGCTACAACAACTGCTCCTGATGTTTTTAATTTCAACTCGATCTCTTTTTCTACCAGTCTGTTGTAATACATAAAACTTCTATTTATTGTTTGCTTTTGCAAAATTACAAAAATCCCAAGATTTTCAATGGAAAAATCCCAAGATTTTCAACTCGCGGAAATTCATGTAAGTATGTCGCTTCAACCCAATTCGGTCGTTAGGACTTATTGCATTTTTTTAGGAGAGCAGATGTTGCTTGTCGTTTTAGGGAATAATAGCGGGCTATTTTGAGCTAAAAATAGGCAACAAGTGCCTTAAAATCTTGGGTTTGGCGGGCTCTCAAATTCTACTAAAGAGAAGAAAATCTCGTCCGATGCCTGTATTTGCCAGCATCGCCCAGTCTGGGAACGATGAACTTGCGTTCATTGAGCGTGGGGGCAATACCAGCATAAAAGAGGGTGATGTCGTCGTCAGGGAAAATCCCGAAAAAACTGGAATGATTTCCTTGCAAAGAAGATGCAAAAAGCACCACCGGAACCAAGTCTTTTCGATTAGAGGGGCTTACTTTTGAAAAAGTATACCCCGAAGTCCTATTTTTACGGGCTTCGGGGAGGTTTTCTTGCTTTTTAGAGTTTTACCGGACTGCAATAAATTTTAATTAAATGGTAGTCAATAAACTCAAATCAACATCAGGAATGATAACATCCGCAAGTTTATCCTCAATAAGAAATCCCATATAAAGTGGAATGGTGAGTATATCCCCCTCACGTCCTATATTATATTGCCCCAACTTGATTGCATTCTTGACATGATACACATCCTTGTTCTTCAGAACCGTAGTCATGCTTTTCGCCTTTCCTGACTTTGCCTTGACTTCAAGGATAACGCATTCACCTTTGAATCTCACCAAGAAGTCCAATTCAAGCCCACTATCCTTATGGAAATAGTATAGCTTTTGCCCTGACTTGCATAAGAAATCTGCCATCAGATTCTCAAAGATAGCTCCTTTGTAGCCAAGAAGATTACCTTTCAAAATATCTGCCTGCGTACCGTAGTCGAGCATAGCCATAAGGATACCTATGTCGGTGGTGTATACCTTAAAACACTCTTTGATAGAATTATCTTCTAACGGCAGTTCCGTAATCTGCGTGTTATAGCATCTGCGGACTATTCCTGCATCCTCCAGCCATTGAATGCTACCAATGTATTGAGAAGACCTTCCTCCCTTTTTAACTATGGAATATTGAAATTTCTTGTTCTCCTTGGCTAATTGTTTCGGAATGGATTCAAAACATTCACGGATATTAGGTTTGTCCGCACCACCTGCATATTTAATCATATCCTCTTCGTATTCGGCTATAAGATTGCGCTGTACCTTATATATAAATTCGACATTCTTGGTTTCAAGGAAACAATTCACGACTTCTGGCAGACCTCCGACAATGACATATCTATACAGCAACTCCATCATTGCCTTGTGAATCCCATCGGGAACAACCTTTTCATTCTCAAAGCATGATTTGACAGAATCAATGACCGTCTCACTGATTCCGTTCGCCCATAGAAATTCCTCAAAGTCTAACGGATACATGTCAATCACGGCTTCATATCCGACAGGAACAGAATCTTGCCCCTCCTCTTCGTTTTTCTTCCTGCTTTTGCCGTAGCCTTTCACTCCCAAAAGAGAACTAGTAAATAACATCGAAACGCCCGTCTATATGAAATGACTTCAAAGCAGTCCTTGCTTCCTTGCATTCTTGAATCTCATCAAGGATAATGCAAGTTTTCCTCTCAATGAAACGACTACCTTGAATCAAAGCAGAGAGGTTGAGAATAATGGTATTGACATCTATGTTACCTGTAAAGGCGGACTTTTTATCTGGTTCAAGTATGAAGTTCATATAGACCACACTCTCATAATTCTCTCTTGCGAACTTCTGGACAATGTATGTCTTTCCGCATTGGCGGATACCTTTTATCACAAGGGGCTTTCTATCCTTAGACTCTTTCCACTTAGCTAAATATGTTTCTATTTTCCTTTTAAGCATAGATGCAATCTTATTCTTCCAATGACAAAGTTACACTTTTTCAAACGAATACGCATCAAGCCGACACACTTTTTCAAACGAATAAATTGTATCTTGCCGCATTTATTCAAGCCAATCACATATTTTCGCACAATAAAACGCTTGATGGTGAACTACGACCAAGAAACGCCAAGTATAATGACAATATACTAATTTTCGTGCAAAACTTATTCTTTGACTTGATTTTACATACATTTAGTCTTGAAAAATATCACTCCCCATTCTTACATTCATTAGGAACGACATGATTATCAAACTTTTCTAAGACTATCTCATTATTATTCCATCCATAGTTTCCTGTTTCATAGATGCCACGTTCTACCAACATCAATTTGCCAGCAACTCTTTTGTATTTTTTGTATGGCTGAATAAGGTTGACAGAATCGGATGCTTGTCGTCTTAGGGAATAATAGCGGGCTATTTTGAGCTAAGAGCAAGCAACAGATGCCTTATAAAAAACAAAAGGCAATAAGAAGTACTGAAAAAGATGGCATTTACGGCCTAATGACCGATTTGGGTTTAACCCTATTCGGTCGTTAGGACTTGTTGTATTTTGATTTTTTAGGAGAGCAGATGTTGCTTGTCGTTTTAGGGAATAATAGCGGGCTATTTTGAGCTAAGAGCAAGCAGCAGTTGCCTTATAAAAAACAAAAAGTAATAAGAAGTACTGAAAAAGGTGGCATTTACGACCTAATGACCGATTTGGGTTTAATCCTTGCTCCCGTACATGAGATCGCCAGCATCGCCCAGTCCGGGAACGATGAACTTGCGTTCATTGAGCGCGGGGTCAATGCCAGCACAAAAGAGGGTGATGTCGTCGTCAGGGAAAATCTTCCGAAGCTGCTCCACGCCCTGTTTACTTGCTATGACACTGGCCATGATGAGGCGTTTGGGAGTCCCCTTGGTGATGAAAGCGCGGTAGGCCAATTCCATACTCTCACCTGTAGCAAGCATAGGGTCTACAAGAATAAGGGTCTTGCCCTCAAGATGGGGGGTGGCCATGTATTCTATCTTGACACCAATCTTGGTACACTCCTTGTCAAGGTAGTAGCGGTAGGCTGACACGAATGCGTTGCCTGCCTCATCAAAGACATCAAGAAAACCTTGGTGAAGGGGTAGTCCGGCACGAAACACAGTGCCTATGACAATGTCATCGTCGTAAGTGTCAACCTTGCAGTCTGCCAAAGGTGTTGTAATAGTTTTCTTGCTGTAGGAAAGGAGTTTGCTGACTTCGTAAGCCTCAATGTGGCCTATGCGGCGCACGTTGTCACGAAAGCGCATACGGTCGTTCTGTATGTTGATGTCGCGCAGCTGGCTCATATATTTGTTGATGACAGAATTCTTGCTGCCAAGGTTGATGACTTTCATTGTGTGTATGTCTGAGGGTTACTTGTTGTTGAGTGTTTCTGTGAATTTTTCTTCTGATTTCTCCTTGCCTTGGAAGCTCTTGATTTTCATGCCGAGCTGATTGGGTAGCAGGGCATTGAGTGCAATGCCAACAATGGCGGCCAGGGCAAGGCCTGAGAATGTGATGGGGCCTATGGTGACTCCTCCGTCGGCAGAATACTGCACACCGATGGAGATAACCAATATGAGGGCGGCTACAAACACGTTGCGCGAAGAGGAGAAGTCCACAGCGCTCTCCACGAGGTTGCGTACACCGACAGCCGAAATCATGCCATAGAGTATCAGGCTCACACCGCCAATGGTGGCAGCAGGCATGAGTCCTATGAGGCAGGCGAACTTAGGACAGAAGCTGAGCAGAATGGCAAAGATGGCGGCAAGGCGTATGACGGCTGGGTCAAAAACCTTGGTGAGGTTGAGCACTCCGGTGTTCTCACCGTAGGTGGTGTTGGCAGGGGCCCCGAAGATTGATGCCAGCAGGGTGGCGAGACCGTCACCGGTCAGTGTGCGGTGAAGCCCTGGTGACTGTATGAAATTCTTGCCCACGGTGCTCTGTATGGCACACATGTCGCCAATATGTTCCATGATGGTGGCAAAGGCGATGGGGAAGATTGCTATGATGGAGGTTATGATAACGTCATAGTCGGGGTCTTGCATCACGGCGAAGACGGTGCGGTCGCCCTTAATGGGCAGACCTACCCAAGCCGCCTCAGAAAGCTTTGAAAAGTCCACCTCGCCCAATGCTGTGGCAAGAATATAGGAGCCGATCACACCGAGCAGAATGGGAATGATGCGAATGATGCCCTTGCCCCACACTGACGATACGATGACAACAATAATGGCGGTAACGGCAAGCAGCCAGTTCTGCTGGCAGTTGTTGATGGCCGAACCTGACAGGGTGAGACCGATGGCTATGACCATGGGACCTGTAACCACTGGTGGGAAGAACTTCATTACCTTGTCTGTGCCGAAGTATTTGAGCAGGGTCGCCATGACAAAATATAGCAGGGACGCTGCCGCAACACCAATGCACGCATAGTTAAGGGCCATGTTTTCGGTGAGACCTTGCGCCATGCCAAGTTGCTTGACGGAGGCATAACCGCCTAAAAAAGCGAAACTGGAACCGAGAAACGCCGGCACTTGCAGCTTCGACACGAAGTGGAAAATCAGGGTGCCTATGCCCGCAAAGAGCAAAGTGGCGCTGACGTCGAGACCGGTGATAAGCGGAACGAGTACTGTGGCTCCAAACATGGCGAACATGTGTTGAACCCCAAGAATGAAGAATTTAGGCTTGCCTAAAGTGCGTGCATCATAGATGCCTTGTGGTTGGTTTTTCATATTGCAAAATGATATTCTGATTTTTCTACCAGTGTTTGCGCACAGACAATCGCAGCAGAACGGTGAAGAGGTCACTGCCGCAGTATCTGTTTCGCACGTTTTGATTTTGTTGGCAAATATAATGTTTTTTTAACAAACTATTTGCAGACAGAGTATATAATTCTATATTATCTGCCCAAAACATGTTGATGTGGCTTCGAGAATTTTGCATCGGGATAGGGGGCGATATGGGCAGCCGACTACCCATGTTACCCCTTGTAGGCCCCGTCTTTGGCTTCGAAGATGACCGAAGGCTCGTGAACCTCCACGGTGTGCCATGCTCCTTGTGGAATTTGGCAGCCGTAGTGGCCGTCAGCAGGGCAGAGGGTGATGCGTTCTGCTTCGGTGTAGACTGGCTTGCCGTCGATGATGTCTTGTCTGTAGATTATTTCATCAAGTTTGCCGACGAAGCAGATGACGGTCTCGGTGGTGTCATCGTGTTGGTGGATAGGCACCACGGTATCTGGAAGCAGGGCGTTGAGCATGCGCTGGCTTGTGTCAGCAGGTGATGTGCGGAGGTCGTAATTCTGGCGGTGGCGTGGGTTAGCCTCTGCCTGCTTGAAGAGTTGTGCGATAAAATCCTTGTCTATCTTCATCTGGCGTGTCGATTGTGTGTGGCTGTCTGGCAGAGGGTGTCTATGCCTCGTTAACGATGTCCATAGTGTCGCTTGCCACCAGCAATTCTTCGTCGGTTGGTATGACGCAAACTGTCACCTTGCTGTCGGGAGCGGATATTGTGCCTTCCTGACTGCGATTGGCTTTGTTGGCTTCGGGGTCGATAATTATACCCATGTGCTGGAGTCCCTCCATGCTGCCTTGACGAATCTCATACTGGTTCTCACCGACACCGGCAGTGAATATGATGTAGTCCACGCCACCCATGATGCCGGCATAGGCGCACACGTATTTGCGTATGCGGTAGTTGTACATGTTAAGGGCAAGTTGACAGCGCTTGTCGCCATTGGCTGCAGCGGCAAGGATTTCGCGCATGTCAGAGAACCGGCCGGTGATGCCGAGCATGCCCGACTTCTTGTTGAGGAGGTCAGAAGCCTGTTTGGTGTCAAGGCCGAGACGATCCATCAGAAAGAGAATGGCCGAAGAGTCAATATCGCCGGTGCGTGTACCCATGATGAGGCCTTCGAGCGGAGTGAGGCCCATGGAGGTGTCTACACACTTGCCACCCTTGATGGCGGCTATTGAGGCTCCGTTGCCAATATGACAGGTTATGATGTTTTTCTCCTTGGGGTCAAAGCCGTAGAGTTCGGCAGCGCGGGCAAGCACGTAGCGATGGCTGGTGCCGTGAAATCCGTAGCGGCGTATGCCGTAGGTTTCGTAATACTCGTATGGCAGAGCATAGGTGTAGGCATAGTCGGGCATTGTCTGGTGGAATGAGGTGTCGAACACGCCCACTTGCTTCACGTTAGGTAACTTGGCTGTCACGGCGTTGATGCCCTTGAGATGGGCGGGGTTGTGGAGTGGGGCGAGGCTTTCGTACTTCTTCCACTCAGCAAGTACTTCAGGCGTGAGTTCGAGGCTCTTTGTGAATTTTCCTCCGTGGGCAATGCGGTGGCCTACGGCGTTGATTTCGTCAAGGCTCTTGATGCACCCTTTGTGAGGGTCGGTGAGGGTGTTGAAGATAAGTTTGACACCTACATCGTGGGTCGGGACGGAGATGTTGACGGTTTCCTTTACAGGGCTCTTGATTTTGAGGAAAGAGTCTGCAAGACCTACCTTTTCGATGCCACCGGCGGCTATGACGCTCTTGTCGTCCATGTTGTAGAGTTTGTATTTGATGGATGAACTTCCGCAGTTTAATACAAGTATTTTCATTGTTATTTCTTTTTTTATTGTGATGTCTCTGCTTTAATGCAAATCGGTCATTAGAAGTGGTGTCGTGTCTGGTGTCTTAGATGTGTGCAATGGTCCGCAATGCTCGGTCAGATTTTTTTTGCTGCAATGGCCTGATTGGCGGTGATGGCTATCATCTTGTAGACGTCATCAACGTTACATCCACGAGAGAGGTCGTTGACGGGGCGTGCGATGCCTTGCAGCACCGGACCGATGGCCTCGGCATTGCCCAGACGTTGCACAAGTTTGTAGGCAATGTTGCCCACTTCAAGGCAAGGAACGATAAGTACGTTGGCTTTGCCTGCCACAGGGGAGCCTGGGGCCTTGAGTTTTGCTACGGTGGGTACGATGGCGCAGTCTGCTTGCAGTTCTCCATCGATGCTGAGATCTGGAACCATCTGCTTTGCAATGGCGGTAGCCTCAATGACCTTGTCTACCACTTCGTGTTTGGCGGAGCCATAGGACGAGAAACTCAGCATGGCTACGCGAGGTTCGTCGAAACCTGCCACTGCCTTGGCTGTTCGAGCAGTACATACGGCAATTTCAGCCAACTGGCTGGCGGTTGGCACAGGGGTTACTGCCACGTCGCCCATGACAAGCACACCATCCTCGCCATATTGTGGAGTCTTGGTAAGAAGCAGCATGGCGCCGCTGACACAGGTGATGCCTGGGGCTGTCTTGATTATCTGAAGGGCAGGACGAAGAACGTTGCCCGTGGAGTTGCGTGCACCAGCCAACTGGCCATCGGCCTTGCCCATCTTAATCATCATACATCCGTAGTACAGTGGATCTTTTACTTTCTCGCGCGCCTCCTCAAGGGTTAGTCCCTTACGCTTGCGCAGCTCTGCCAACGCTTGGGCGAAGTCTTCAAGATCGCCGGCTTTGCGGGGGTTGATAATAACGTCGGGGGTGATGTGGGTAAGTCCAAGGGTGTGGGCTTGGTCCATGATTTCCTCTTCATCGCCAAGGAGTACTATGTCGGCAAGACGGTCTGCAACAGCACGGTCGGCGGCCGTGATGGTCCTCTCTTCTGTGCCCTCGGGGAGCACAATGCGCTGGAGGTCTTTTTTAGCGTGTTCAATAAGTTTGGCAATAACGTCCATAATGAGTCATCGATTTTATTATATATAATGTTGTTCTGACAATGCTGTCCATTGGGCGAAGAGGTGCTCCGGCAGGGGGCTTTTTCTATCAGTTGGCAAAAGTAAAAAAAAAACAGCACTTTGCGTGGAGTTTTTGCCGTTTAGTAACCTTATGCGGGGCATTATAAGCCTGAACGGCTTTTGTGGGGTCGCATCATGTCAAAAAAGTGTATGCTTTTGGACCTGTATGTAGTTTCTCTGCAAACGGAACTGTCAGCACGCAGTTTCCTTGTTGAGCCTGTAGGCAAGGGGGCTCTTGCCTGTGTGTCGCTTGAAGAATTTGCCGAAAAATGACTGGTTTGAGAACCCTAACGCATCTGAAATCTCCGCTACACTCTGGGTGGAATTGGTGAGCAGGTTCTGGGCCTCGCCAATTAGGAAAATGTTTATCCATTGGCTGGCGGTATGGCCCGTGACCAGTTTGGTGGTTGTTGAGAGATACTTGGGTGTGATGCACATCTGGTCGGCATAGAACTCAAGGCGATGTCGAGTGCGGTAGTTGTCGTTGACAAGAGCCATGAAACGTGCCACCAGAATGTCGTTGTTGTTGTTTGCAACAAACGACGAGTTGAGCGTGGAGGCAATGACAGACTGCTGCCACAGCAGAAAGGCTTGGGTCAGTTCCTCCAAAAGACTGTGACGGTAGGGGTCGCTGACAGAGCGGATGGCAGTGACGATGATATCTCTCATCTTGACAAAGAAGTCTTGCTGTGTGGCAGGAAGATTCAGAATGGTCTGCTCCTTGAAGAACATCAAGGCATCTACCAGAGGAATGCTCTTGGTGTAGCGTATCTCGTGACGAAATTCAGGGCTGATGGAAATGATGGAGCAGTTGAAATCTGTCGACATGCTGAGAATGGTGGCGTGCGTTCTTGGTATGATGGCAAGCTGTGCGCCGGCAGTCAGTTCACGGGTGTAGTTGTTGACCCTAATGACGGCACTGCCGCTGTGGCACAGGCAGAAAGTGACGTAGTTACCTATTACCTGGGTGACACTTTCCCAGTTCTTGCTGTGGTCGTATTCAAAGGCTATGAATATCTTTTTGCTGTAGAAAAACTCCTCTTTGAAGTAGGAGGGATATGTGGTGTCGGTTTGCATGGGTGGAGTGTAATTGGGTGGGAAGGTCAGACGATAAGGTCTTTGTAAAAGGGAATGTCGTTCAGAAACTTCATGCTCATTGCTGTGTAGTCAATGTGGTAACAATAGTGTGTAAGTCCGTTGGTTATTATAATATAAGGTACGCGTAGCACCTGGTTGTAGCAGTGGGCTTGCATAAATGTCTTCTTTGTGATGGTGACATGCGGAGCTTTATATTCCACAATGACCAGAGGCTCAAGTGAGGAACGGAACACCACCGAATCGCATCGGCGTGACATGCCGTTGAGACTGATGCTCGTTTCGTTGGCAATAAGTGCGGAAGGATAATTCCTGTAGTTTATCAAAAACATGACGAAGTGCTGACGCACCCATTCTTCGGGCGTCAGGCTTACGTATCGTTTGCGCAGAGGGTCAAAGATGAGCTTTTTTCCTCCGTCCTGTTTGATATTTGCGTCTATAGATGGCAGGTTTAACGGAAACATTTGTTATTTTTGCATGTAATTTGGGCATCTAATATTAATAAGGTGCAGCAAAGTCCTTTTCCGCTCATACCGTACGACTCAGAAGTCAGGGTTAATTGTAATTCCTGTGTACTGTGTTTAAGGTGCAAAGCGTACTGGGGCGAAGATAGTGCAAACCGAATGCAACGTGAAAATAAAAACGCAGTTTTTTTCGTTCCTTGTTGAGGTGCCACCAACCTTCGTGAATACAAAGATAGTGCAAACCGAATACAACGTGAAGATAAAAACGCAGTTTTTTTCGTTCCTTGTTGAGGTGCCACCAACCTTCGTGAATACAAAGATAGTGCAAACCGAATACAACGTGAAGATAAAAACGCAGTTTTTTCATCCGTTGTTGAGGCGCCGCCTATTTTCGTGAATACAAAGATAGTGTAAACCGAATACAACGTGAAGATAAAAACGTAGTTTTTTTCGTTCCTTGTTGAGGTGCCACCAATCTTCGTGAATACCAAGATAGTGTAAACCGAAATACAACATAAATGCCAAGCGAAATTACATACGAAGCAATCATGCGTGATGTTAAGGGACGGAAGTTCAAACCTGTCTATGTGTTGATGGGTGAGGAGTCATATTACATCGACATGATTCAAAAGGCGATTATAGAAAATGCGCTCTTACCAGAAGACCGCGATTTCTGCCTTAACATATTCTATGGTGCCGAAACTACAGCCAACGAGGTAATCAATGCCGCACGCAGTTTTCCTATGGGCGAACGGCTTGTTGTGATACTCCGTAATGCCAAGGAACTTGAAGACATAGATGAGTTGTCGGTTTATTTGGCAAACCCCCAACCGACCACGATACTGCTGTTGGTCAACAAGGGGGGGCTTCTTGATAAACGCAAGAAACTTATGACAGCGTGTGGCAAGATGGGGGTGGTGTACTCTACACCAAAGATATACGACAGCAAACTGTCATCCATCATCTTTTCATTTTTTCGCGACAAAGGTTATTCTATAGAGCCAAAGGCTGTCAGTATAATAGCTGAATCCACAGGGACAGACCTTGTAAAGCTTTATTCGGAAATGAACAAGCTTGCAGATGCTGTCGGAACAGAATTGCACGCCATCACTCCAGATGTCGTTGAGCGACACATTGGCATCAGTAAGGACTTCAATGCCTTTGAGCTGGCTGATGCGCTTATGACAAGAAATTCATTCAAGGCTTTTCAGATTGCGAAATATTTTGACGAGAATCCAAAGAGGTATCCGTTGCAGATAATACTTCCAACGCTCTTTCGTTCGTTTTCGCAACTAATGGCGGCTCACTATGCTCCGTCAAAAGACAAGGCCAGTCTGATAAAATATTTAGGATTGCATCCTTATATAATAGAGAACAGCATTGTTCCATCTCTCCGAAATTTTTCGGCCGCAAAGGTTTTGTCGGTCTTGATGGCAATTAGAGATGCCGACGAGCGATCTAAAGGAATGGGGGGCGTCAGTATTCCCGACGGAGAGTTGTTGAGAGAGCTCGTTTTTTTCATCTTACACTGATTTTTTTGTTGATGGGAGGGGTGGAATAGAGTAAATTCTGCCCCTCCCATTTCTGTTTATGCATGTTTCACCGACAAGTTTTTTTGCCGTTTTCCCCTTTGCAATAGTGGGGGAAACGGCTTTTTCTACGCCCTGAGATTTCGTTCTTTTCAAGCTGAATTAACATCTGTCTTGAAAGTACTCAAATTTCGGCAAAACGGAACGAAAAACAGGCGAGTAAGGCCCACTTAGCACTATTTAACAATTAAAGAATGAAAACTTAGTTTTAAAACCAGAACAACATGGCGAAAGGGTGGGGCAAACCAAGTGAGAATGCCTGCTAAATTTAAAAATAAAACAAAGCAAAGTAGTCGGCTTTTTGTTTTAAAACAGACAAGGGCGTAATTTTGAAACGGCAAGTGTTAAAAGGCTGTTTGTTTGCAGTAACAAAGTAATATTCAGCAACATGAAGTGACTTGGTAACGGTTAAATTAAATAATGCTGTCGCGGTTTTGTGTCAGACGATCATAAAGGGGCCAAATACTTGCCGAATTAGGGCAAACAACCTCCTAAAATTCAATTTCTTGGTTTTGTCGTGCAAAGAAACGCTTCAAGCTGTTTTTTCTGCTGCGACATATAGTTTAGTTTGTGTTTTAAAAGTAAACGCGTCCGTGGTTCATAGAATTGAAACTCGCGGTTTTAAAACGAAAAGAAATGCCAAATCGAAATTAAAACAGGGAACGCTTTGTTATTTAAAACTTTGGTTTTAACTTTGCAACCGTAAAAAACAGCCGAAAAATGGCACCCTCTTTGGGAGGGGCTTATAATTCACATTAAAATGAACGATAGAATCAAGCAAATTCAACTGGCTCTTAACATGTCGCAGAAGGATTTTGCCGATGCTATTGGTATCGCTCCAGGAGCATTGTCAAACATCTACTCCGGTCGCACCAATGCAACGAGCAATCATGTCAACGGAATTCACAAGGCATTTCCGAATATTAATGTCAACTGGTTGATGTTTGGTGAGGGAGACATGTATGTGAACAACAGCGATACGCTACCTACAGAAGGTCAGGCTTCCCCCTCCGCTGATGATATATATAATAATGTAGGGACGGGTGACGCACCTTTCACTCCTGATCTTTTTGCCGTTTCAACCGATGCTCATGGCACCCACACTATGTCTGCAAGGGCTGGTGTGGCCAGAGAAAACTCTGGTGTCCCAAGAACTTCCGCACATGGTGTTGCTGGTGTGCCGCCAGCACGCCATCAGCCAGTATCGGGCTGTACATCCGATGCGAAAAATATTGACATAGTTAGGCCAAAAATCAAGGAAATTCGTGTTTTCTATGATGACGGAACCTATGAGACGTTTACTCCGTCCAAGTGAGTCTTGCATACATTCTGTCTATTCTTGTATTTTACCCAGATATGTTGCCATAGCTTGTTTATCCCAATTCGGTCGTTAGGACTTATTGTATTTTGATTTTTTAGGAGCGCAGATGTTGCTTGTCGTTTTAAGGAATACTAGCGTGCTATTTTGAGCTAAAAACAAGCATCAGACGCCTTATAAAAAACGATGATTTCTTGGTCCAAAGGTTGTGATTTACTTTGAACTATTGCCATTATTGTCTCTTAATTTCTTGATTTCCCTATCAAAATCACTTTCAAGCAGTTCCATTTCACGTTTGCGGTAGATTTCAAACTCCTTTTCTGCCTTCTCAACCGCTTGCTTATGCGAAATGTTCCCCTTGCCAATTAAAACCTTTCGTTTGTGAGCGATAATCTGATTGTCAAGTGCCTCTATCCAATCTTTCATTGTCATTGGATTCATTTCCAATGCTTGGAACTCTGCAAAGTCCAAGACCGGAGACAAGCAAGTTCAAACGTTGAAGTTCAATCTCCGACAGATAGTTCCTGGCTATCTTCACGTCATCCTTTGTCACATAGTTACCATTGAAGTTCGTCATGCCCACAAATGGCTTTTCATTGTCCACGCGATTGTAGATAACTTCCGCTGCCGTATTCTCGTGAACGGCATAATGCAATTTGTTCTGCACAGTGGCAAAGAACATCTTTGTCATCTCATCGCGTGGGTCATAGTCTGTGGCAGTAGCGTATATATCTGTTACTTGTTGATAAAAATTGCGTTCACTACTACGAATATCCCTGATGCGTTGCAGTAACTCACGGAAATAGCGATTGCCCCCTTGCTTTAAGCGTTCATCGTCCATAGCAAACCCTTTTTGGATATATTCGTGAAGCCGTTGAGTAGCCCAACGACGGAAACGAGTAGCCACTTGGGACTGCACACGATAGCCCAAGGCGATAACCATGTCAAGGTTATAGTGCTCCACTTCTCGTTCAACCTTACGAGAACCTTCTATTTGAACTGTTCGGAATTTCCGAACAGTTGCCTCCTTTGTTAGTTCTCCATCTTCAAAAATATGCTTAATATGCTCACTTACATTCGATTTGCTTGTTTGGTATATCTCAACTAATTGCCCCTGGGCCAGCCATAAATCTTCATCAGAAAAGCGCACAGACACACGAGTGATTTCGTTATCGTCCTGATAGAGTATTATCTTATTTTGTTCGTTCATCTTGGTCTAATGATTGATTATGCCTCCTAATTTCTCCATTCAAAAGTGGGTCAAGTCTATCCATATATCTATCTATGAATTCCATATCCTCTCGCCAACTTTTGTAGTTCTCGTACTCCTCTTCTTCGGTATACATATAATCTATTTGTTATGGTTGAGAGAATCTAACAATTGTAATCCTTTTGTCGTAAGACGATACTTTTGTTTAGGGTGGTTAGGGCTATCAGGATATGTCATCTCTACATAGCCGTCAAACATAGCAGGGTGAATGGTATGTTTCTTAAAATACCATTTTGACTTGTACACTTGCTTGTAAAGCAACTTGTACACTTCCAATATTTCATCCACAGATAATTCTCTGTTATTTATACTATGTATCAGTATTTTAACTTTCTCATCAACTTGTATACTAGCTTGTACACTTACTTGCTCACTTGGCGTCGACTGGGTGCCATCTTGCACACTAATAGGCAAAGTAATACGAATAAAGTTATCTGTAAACTTGAAACAACCTTCACCGTATGCATGCAGAATACGAGGAATGCCGGAACCTAACGACTCTACCAATTCCACATCGCGATAGATACGCATCAACTCCTTGTTACGGGGGATTGATATACCGTTGAAGAACTCTTCTTTTGTAAGAGATTCAGGCAAACGACCTACTGAAGTTATTTCAAGTCTGTCGGGGAATATCTCAAACTTGGGCGGAACTTCAAACGAATAATCATTATGCACGATAGCATTGATAACAGCCTCGCGCAAAGCAACCTTATTCCACAAAGGCGTTTCAATACGCTCCATTGGAGTTATCGTTGCAGCAACCTTATTTTCAATATCCAACTTTGATAACACACTTTTGGTAGCTTTGATGAGAGAGCAATAGCCATATTCATTGTTCTCCAGCAAATCGCAACGGTCAAGGCTTGAATACTTCGCAACCTTGATTGAATTGCCGTTCTCATCAGCCAATAGATAGGCAACATAGTTGTATTTACCATCATCTGTGAGCAACTCCAAAGTGCGTTTGAAGTTATCATTGAGTCTTTTGCCTCGCTCATCGTAGTAGATACGCAACTGCTCAAAACTCAAATCTTGGCGGTTAGATACAATGCGTCCGATGGAGTTGCGAGTACGCATAGCGAACAATCGGTCAATCTGTTCTTGCGGCATAGGCTCTGCCGATGTCCCTACACGCATATACGCACCTCGCGGAGTCATACCATATTTTGTTTTGAAATATGGCTTTTCAATTCCACTCGCTATAGTAACTTTTATAATGCTACGCCCTTCCTTGTGTTCCTCAGCAATATCAAACAGTCCCATAGCCGAAGGCGAAATGTTGTGCTTGATGCGGTCTTTCAACCTCAGCATACAATCATCCACATTGTTCACACCCACAATTGAACCATCCTTATCAATGCCAATATAGATGTATCCGCCCTCCTTGTAGTTAAGGAATGCCACAACCTCCTTCTCAACATCAAGTTCGGAAGTTAATTCTCTTTTATATTCTATGCGATTAGTTTCGGTCATAAGGATTCTATCTAATTACTAAACGAGTTCATCATCAATCTTATACATTAACATACTTGCAAAATGCAGTTTTCTAATAGCTTTATCTTTAGAAATTAGTAAGTTATTATGGGCTTGAGGATTCCTAATTCCTATCATCGCACCAACAAACATTTCCATATATCCTTGTTGTATATTAGCACCTGTTTCTGTGGATGTATCTCCAAGTCTAATTATTGGATTCTGAATGGAGAATGCGGCTTGCATTAATTTTGCACCATCTTTCTCTACCGATGTTCTATCTCTGTATATTTTCTTAACTCGCGTGTTTCACTTGTTAACAAATAGCTGACTTGGATAAATGAAGTATCCTTTGGTCTTAATCGCATCGTCTTTAATCTCAGGAGTGATTATGCTATCAGGGAGATTAGCATAATCAACACTTTCGTCACCACCTTCAATATAATTGGTGAAATTTTCGCTTATAAAACGGTAGAATAATGTGCCAAGGACGAACTGCTTAAAGTCCCATCCATCAACAGCTCCACGCACTTCGTTAGCGATTTTCCATATTTGAGCTTGTAATTGCGCTCTTTGTGTATTGCTTGTCATTATCGTTATGCAATTTTATATATACTCAATAGCAAATGCTATTTACTACTGTTTATCAAATCTTTCCTATCCATATTGAGAATTTCTGCAATCCGGGTTAGAACCTCTAAACTTGGCTGTGATGTATTTGAACACCACCGAGAAACAGTAGCCTCATTCTTTTGAAGTTGCTCTGCCAACCATTTTCCTGTTTTATTCTGTTCGGCTAACGCAACTTTTATTCGATTTATCCTATCAGTTTTCATATTTTGTATTAAACACCTACCTCAATAAATTGACCATATCTGCAAAGGTAGTGACAATTTCTGAAAAACAAATATGAATTTAAGATAAATATAACAAGGTTGAGTTTGAGTTCCTGTAGGGAGAACTACCGCTCAACTACCGCTCAAGTACCGTTCAAGTTCAAGAAATGATTCTTTCAATGAACGAAGACTATATGGCGATGAATGAAATAATGTCAAAAATGGGATTCAAACATCGTACATCATTCCGGAAAAATTATTTTCTTCCTACGTTGGAAGATGATGCAATTGAGCCAATGTATCCTGAACAGCCCAATCATCCGAAGCAAAAATACAGACTCACAGAATTGGCAAAGGAGTGGATAAAGAATAATTCAGTCCATTCAAAAGAGTAAAAAACGGCATCGCAGATTTGAAAGGATTTCCGACTTCGGAGGAAAACTCGGCCCCCTTGAGCAACTTTTTTACATTCCCTCCTATAACAAGAAAATCCCGATTTCGTTTAGAAATCAGGATTTCACTGTTTTTAGCTTTTCTTCTAAGTGGTGCCACCAGGATTCGAACCGGGGACACACGGATTTTCAGTCCGATGCTCTACCTACTGAGCTATGGCACCATAGTTTCGGAATTGCGGTGCAAAAGTAGTCAGTATTTTCATAACAGCCAAGCTTTACGCCGACTTTTTTCCAAAAAAACATGGTTTTTCCGCCAACCACCGCATTTTTACGATAGTTCGACACACTAAAAACACCTCATCTGCGTTATATTTACAAAAAAAAGGCTGTTGCAATCTGAAACGGCCACAACTGCCATCTGTACTAAATGACAACACACAAAGACATGAAACATTTTCCTGGTGACAACGACCGAAAATGGACGGTCGAACAATCCGAATACCTCTTCAGGCGCCCATGGCTCACGGTGAGGCGCGATTCGGTGCGCCTGCCCAACGGCAACCAGTGTCCGGAATACTATGTGCTCGAATACCCCAACTGGATCAACATCATAGCCATTGACAAGGAAGGCCGAATGCTCATGGTGCGCCAATACCGCCACGGACTCGAGGTGACGCGCTACGAACTGTGTGCAGGAGTGATAGACCCGACAGATGCCTGTCCGATGGATGCAGCCAAGCGCGAACTGCTCGAAGAAACGGGCTACGGCAACGGCACATGGGAGGAGCTGTGCGTTCTGGGCCAAAACCCCGGGTCGATGAACAATCTGACATACTCTTTTCTGGCACGCGACGTTGAACCCATCAGCAAACAACATCTGGAAGATACCGAAGACATCACGTTCAAACTGTTCGAACCGCATGAGGTGATGGAAATGCTGAAAAGCGGATATATTATACAAGCCCTGCACGCCGCACCACTATGGAAATATTTCTATAACAACCGCACGCAACAACAATGAGGTATACCGACATCTTCCTTGACTTTGACGACACTCTCTACGACACTCGCAACAACGCCCAAATCGCCCTGTGCGAACTGTATGAACTGTTCGGGTTGGAACACTACTTCGGTTGTCCCGAAGATTTCTATACTCCCTATTGGCAAACTAACGACGAACTCTGGAGACAATACTCAGCTGGCGAGATAGAGCGCGACTTCCTTATTATTGAACGTTTCAGAAAACCGCTGTCGCTTGGCAGAGACAAAAACGGAACGCCTTTATGCCCAACAGAGGAACAGTGTCTTCACGTCAGCGACGTCTTTCTGGACTTGTGTGGCGGCAAGCCCGGCTTGGTAGAGGGAGCAAAAGAACTTATGGATTATCTCAAGGAACGCCAATACCGACTGCACATGTGTAGCAACGGCTTCCACGAAGTGCAATACCGCAAGCTCAAGGCATGCGGACTGTTCGGGTATTTTGACACCATAATACTATCTGAAGATGCAGGGGCAAACAAGCCAAGCACCCAATTTTTCGAATATGCCACCCGCACCACCGGTGCAAACTCCACAACCACCATCATGATAGGCGACAACGCTGCCACAGACATCGGAGGAGCCCAACACTACGGCATCGACACCCTGTTTTTTAATCCCAAAGGCACAGACGTTGAAATAAATCCGACATTCGAGGTCAGAAAGCTAAAAGACATCACGGCAATATTGTAGTTTCTGTAGCCCGCAATATCACCGTGCCTTACGGCCTAACCCAATTTGGCGTTAAGACTTATTCCTAAAAAAGGGGACGTTACGACCTAATGACCGATTTGGGTTTAGGCACATACAGCAAAAAATCGGCCATAAGTCTGCCGTACCACTCCGAATATGTGCCGTCGGCATTGTGAAGGCAGCACTCCTCAACCAAAGGATTATCTACCTGCTGGTGCGAGCACACAAGCACCACACGCTTAGCAGGCTTGTGTGCCACCGTGTGTATGTTATATCTGCGGCTAAGCCAAAGGCTATTCATCAGGCATTCACCCACAAACTGTCCATAGGCATCAGAAGGAAGTACCACAGAGAACACCCCATTATCACTCAGCAGAGAAGCAACTCCACTAACAAGCTCGCTATACGACAGACTCGACGTGTGGCGGGCGCGCTGTCTGCCCGCATCCTCACACTCTACACCGTCATTGAAATAGGGTGGGTTGCACACGATGCTGTCAAACCGTTTCTCCGCCTGACGTGTGACACAGAACTTCTGAAAAGCCTCTTCGTGCAGACTGATTCTGCCACTCCACAACGAATTCTCAAAATTAGCTCTCGCATCTGCCGCAGCATCTGCATCGACCTCAACAGCCGTCACACTGGCCTCACCGAACCGCTGCGCCATCATCAGTGCCAACAATCCCGTACCCGTGCCTATATCAAGAATGCGCATTCCGCCCTCTGCCAATGCTCCGAGCAGACACCCGTCGGTACCCACCTTCATGGCGGCGTGATCCTGACAGACCTCAAACTGCTTGAACCTGAATGTACTCATGCCACAAAGTTACGAAAATATCACCGACAAACACCACCTAACCACGCAATTTCGGCCGAAACGCATAAGCCCATCGGCCGAAGTGGAGTTCCGTTTCGGCCGAAATGGACCAACACTCCGGCCGATGCAACGCCATTTGAGTGTGGCAAAATGACGGCAAAGCGCGCTGTTTTAGAGAAAAATCATGTTTTGGAGCGAAAAAAATCTGAAAACTGTTTGGCGAACGGAAAAAAGTGTGTAGCTTTGCAGCAGGAAGTTACGAAAAGAGTGTAATTTATTGGAAATGAGCGTAGGTTAGTCGCTCTTG
>OJNH01000983.1_pt1 | contig 24120 bp, 18 predicted proteins | sample 1597361 | NCBI WGS metagenome assembly OJNH01 (sample SAMEA2452136, study PRJEB22498) | human gut metagenome | biome: human feces; feature: human gut; material: feces | place: Australia | collected 2012
GTGAACTGCACCCCAAAAGTCACACAAAAACTTTTGGGGTGCAGTTCACGTTTCCCCACAGCCTCATTGATGCAGCCTCAACTGCATGGCCGTCTATTTCTATCGGTTGCGCTCTATCAACTGGAGCAGTTTCTCCACGGCCTCGTCTTCTGGGATATTCATCTCCACACATGTCTTGCCGTGGTAAAGCGACACTTTGCCACGTGCTGCTCCAACATAGCCATAGTCGGCATCGGCCATCTCTCCGGGGCCATTAACAATACAGCCCATTACAGCTATCTTCATTGGCGGGAGATGCGAAGTGGCGGCCTTAATGCGCGCTACCGTTGACTTGAGGTCATAGAGAGTGCGCCCACACCCAGGACACGAAATGTATTGCACGGAAGTAACCCTTTGTCCCACTGCCTGAAGAATGGCGAACGCCGTCTCCTGCACCGTGGCTTCTGGAACAGCGAAGTCGCTGAGCCACAGTCCGTCACACAGTCCGTCAAAGAGCAAGGGGGCGGCGTCTGCCGAAGCCTCTATTCTGTGGTCTTCGATTGTGTTTGGGTTATGGTCATACTCCAGATGGATTATCAGGGGATTCTTCAAGCCATAGCTCATCATAGCATGGGCAAGTGCCCGCAAGTGGCCCACGGGGTTAAGGTGGTGGGTCTCGCCTACTACTATGATATCAGGATTTCTGCGCAGGTGCTCCACCATGTCGGGTGTAAGCTGTTCGTACTCAACTTTCATGACCTTGTAGGTAGCGCAAAGTTCTGCAAAGGTATAATCGGGCTTATGCGGGCCGTTGCCCACGGCACGATCACTGATGACGACAGGAACATTAGTGCCGCCTATGTTGCCCACGGCATTTGTCTGGCGGCGCAGTGGGTTGAGGTAGTCAAATTCTTGGGCTTGTTCCGCCCGAATAAAATTGTGTTTGCGTCGTTTGGATATATAGTCAACAAGCTTGCGGGCTACCGGTATCTCACATTCAGGCTCCTCGCTTAACGATACCCTGATTGTGTCGCCCAGCCCATCGGCAAGCAGCGCCCCTATGCCAGCAGCACTCATAATACGCCCGTCGGTTCCCTCGCCCGCTTCGGTAACGCCAAGATGCAAGGGATAGTGCATGTCTTCCTTGTCCATCTGGTTGACGAGCAGACGCACGGAGCGCAACATCACGGAAGGATTGCTGGCCTTGATGCTCAGCACTACATTATTGAAATCCACGTCACGACATACGCGAAGGAAGTCCATGCAACTCTCTACAATGCCCTGTGGTGTGTCGCCGTAACGGCTCATGATGCGGTCGCTGAGAGAGCCGTGGTTTACGCCGATGCGTACTGCGGTGCCATGGGCCTTGCAGATTTCCAGAAAGTTACCAAAGCGTTCACGTATCTTTGCCAGTTCGATGGCATATTCCTCGTCGGTGTACTCCAAGTGCTTGAATCGTCGGGCGGCGTCAACATAGTTACCGGGGTTGATGCGTACCTTCTCCACAACTCGTGCAGCAGCATCTGCCACTTGAGGGTTGAAATGGACATCGGCCACCAAAGGTGTCAGAACAGACTGCCCACGTAAAGTTTCCCTAATGCGCTGCAACGCCACGACCTCACGCATACCTTGGGTCGTAAGCCTAACGTAATCCGCCCCAGCCCTGACGATGCGCAAACATTGAGCCACAGAAGCCTCGACATCTGCGGTAGGAGTGGTTGTCATGCTTTGCAGGCGAATGGCGTTGCCTGCACCTAATGGTCTTGCGCCCACACAGACTTCATTGGTCTGCCTGCGCTGATAATTGAAATACATATAAAATTCGGCTTTGGTTTGCAACAATGTCAGAACTCTAACGGTCTCCACACAAGAGAGGACGCAAACACGTTCAGTTTGTCTTGAAACGGTATTTCACTTCGCCAAGCTCTTTGTTGGCTTTCACTATCTTCTGCTTGAGTTCCTCCTTGTAGTGCTCCAAGCGCTCTGCCAGCAAGTTATCACTCAAGGCGAGCATCTCAACAGCAAGAATAGCGGCGTTAAGAGCACCGTTGACACCCACCGTTGCAACAGGAATGCCGGGTGGCATCTGAATAATAGACAACATGGCGTCAAGTCCGTCAAGCATTCCCTTGATAGGGATGCCGATAACCGGAACTGTGGTGCTGGCAGCTATGACACCCGGCAAGGCGGCCGCCATGCCTGCACCTGCCAGAATTACCTTGATGCCACGCTCCTTTGCTCCTTTGGCAAAAGCCTCTACCTCCGAGGGGGTGCGATGGGCCGAGAGTGCATTCATCTCAAAATAGACACCCATCTCTTCAAAAAAAACAGCAGCCTTATCCATGACTGGTAGGTCTGAAGTGCTGCCCATGATAATACTTACTGTTGGTTTCATATTTATTTAATACAAGGTTCCTTTACAAAAACAATATGGCCAAAAAACCCACCACAAAACCGAGCACCATGCCCGACTGGACTTCTGCCAACGAGTGACGGCGCAATATCAGACGGCTTGACCCTACCGCACCAGCAATAATGATGGTGAGACAAAGCCACCAAGTGGGGTTGAAATTGAATATAATCGAAAACGCCATCAAAGCACCGTTCATTGCGCCTGCGGCGGCAGAATGGGTACTCACCTTGTGCCAGTTGTTGCACAACAAACACACCAACTGCACACAGATGGCGGCTATCACCACGCTGACTACAAAATGGGGGACAACAAAGAACGACATCACATGATAGCACGCAAAGTAGCAGATAAGGCTGAGACAATATGGCACCATGCGCAACTCACGCCTCAACCTCTGCTTTATGGTGTGTTTCATCATGCGGTGATAGAGTGCTATCAGCAGCATAGGAGCGACAACCGTGAAAACATATACCACAGCCAGGACAAAAATCTTATAGTTCAATGGGAATGAGCGCATATAGCTGAACCCCATCAACACGAGCAAACACAGCAAAGGGAAATAATGCGGAGCAAAAAGCACCGTAAACATCTTTGCCACGAGTATCAGATTCTTGTCTTTCATCGGCGCAAGCGTGCTACGGGAATCTTCATTATCTTACGATACTTTGCCACGGTGCGCCGTGCCACATTGAGTTTGGCTGCAAGTTCTTCGTCCGAAATCGGGTTGGCCTTGTCTTCCGCCTCTATCAGCTGGCGCATCTTCTTCATCACATTCTCGCGCGAGACCTCATCGCCCTGCCGATTCAGGAATGTCTGCGTAAACAGTCCGCCCAGATGTATGGTGCCAAAGGGCGTGTCGGCATACTTGTTTGATACAACTCCCGATATAGTGCTGGGGTCACGGCCCACAATTCCGGCAATGTCGCTCTGCGTCATTGGGACCAGCGTTGAACGTTCGCCCGTGTGGAAATACTCTGGCTGCATCTTGACAATAGCCTTCATGGTTTCAAGCAGGGTGTTCTGACGCAATTTGACCGCTGTGAGATACAGCTTGGCCTCGTTCACCTGACGTCTAACAGCCATCTGCTCGCCCGACGGCCTGCCCGACAAGGCATAATCACAATATGACGAACTCATCTTTATTTTGGGCAGATGACCTCTGCTCAACGAAACAACAAATCCATCATCTTTTTCCCTGATAATAAAGTCGGGCGTAATCTGCATTGCCGAGTTGTCTGTCACCGACAACAACGACCCCGCCGGACGCGGATTGAGGTGGCGTACAAGGTCGTAGACTTCGTCAAGCTCTTGACGAGTTAGCTTGAAACGGCTGCACAGCTTTTCAAAACGCTTGTTCTTATAGTCATCAAAGCCCCGTGTGAGGATGTCAATGGCCTTTGCTTTCAAGGGAGAAGTCGTCTCAAGATTTTTCAACTGCATGACGAGGCTTTCCTGAAGATTGCGTGCACCAATGCCAGCCGGCTCAAACGACTGAAGGACACGAAGCACCCTCTTCACTTCGTCAAGACTGACCTCCATGTCCTCATTAATCTCCATCTCATCACAGAGCTTTCGCATGGAATAACGCAAAAATCCGTCATCATCAAGCGAACCTATCAGATAATCCATAATCTGCGCTTCCTTTTCAGTGAGGTCGGCACCAGCCGCCTGCTCTCTAAGCAGGTCGTAGAATGACACTCCCTCGACAGCCGCCTTTTCGCGTGTATTATCGGGGTCATAATAGCTGGGAACATCATCGGGAGCATAGTCGTTTATGCTGTCGTTGTCATAGTCCTCCTTGGTATATTCACGGTCTTCACTTTCGCCGTTAACGGCAGGCAAGTCAGAAAGGGCATCATCGTCACCGGCGTCCTCATATTCCTCCAAAGCAGGATTGGCATCAAGTTGGTTGCGCACATCCTGCTCAAACTCCTGCTGCGACAATCTCAGCAGACGTATCTCCGTCTGGGTCAGAGGCTTCAGCACTTGTCTCTGCTCCTCTGTCTGCTTCTGAACTTGTGTGGTCGATAACTCCTGCAACGCTATACCTCTTTTATAATTATACTGCGAAAATAAGCCAATTAAACGAAACTTGCCACATAAAGACAATAAAATATCATTAAAATTTGGCATTCAATATATTTTTCATACTTTTGCATTACAAAAAGGTAACAAAGTTACGTGTCTCGGCCGTTAGTATTAATGCAGAAGCCTTTCGCCATCGGCCGCTTCACAACACATACACACGACAACTCTAATCCCGAATATGAAAAAAACAATCTTCGCCATCGCCTTGAGCCTCTCCATGCTTCTTGGCACAGAACAAAGCACTGCCCAAATCGACTTTGGCATTGTAGCAGGAATGAATCTTAGCAAAGCCAACTTCCACGAGCCCGTTGGCCGCAACTTCAGCTCAGACAACAAATGCGGTTGGTTTGTCGGCCCTAAACTGGAGTTCACCGTGCCAATCATAGGCTTTGGCATTGATGCTTCTGCCCAATATTCCCAACGCAGCATTAACGGGGCAGACGACATTAACGGCCTAGAGAACACACGCACACTGAAAAGTCTGGAATTTCCCATCAACATCAGATACCAGTTCGGTGCCCCTTCTATCTTGGCAGGCTATCTCGCAACTGGACCACAATTCGGCTTTAATGTCGGGTCGAAAAGTTTCCGCAGCTTCTGGAACCACGAAGAATACAGAATCAAGAACTCCATCCTCTCATGGAACATAGGCGTGGGCCTCAAGGTTCTCAAACATGTCGAGATTGGCGTGGGCTATAACATCGCCCTCTCCAAATTTGCCAAAACCAACACCTCGCGGGAGTCGGTTAAAAGCAATTCCTTTCAAGCGCATCTCGGCTACTTCTTCTAACAGTCCGGCCTTTTTTCACATCTTATCATAACGTGCGAACCGTCTGCCACCGTTGTGGCAAACAGATAGACTTGGCCTCCCTCTTTCAGCTTCAACCGTCTGCGAAGTTCCGCTACCGTTGATGGGAAATTGCGCACAGTGAGGTTGGCTTGTTCTATATCGCCAAGCAAAGCCTTGAGATTGCGCTTGCCAAAGTCACTGTAAGCATTTATGCGAAAACATCGGCCAGGAAAACCATCAATCTTGCTATTGCCAACATAAAGATTGCTCCGCACATGAAGTTTCCACAAACCGCAATCATTGGCAACGGCATCCTGCACACCAGCTTTCAACACCGAAGGATTAGGCTCGTAGAGATATTCTGCCTCTGCCAGCGAACCAACAATAGGAGGCTCGTGCAGCCTTGCCACCCCGACAGCGACTTCCCTGTTGCCCGATTCCAGATTAACACATAAATAGCGACACTCCATCTCTCGTTGTGAACACACCAGCAACAACTCCTTGCATTCACCTCTCACGCTGACCACGTGAACTTCCCTCACCCCAGGCAACACTCTCATTGCCTGACATATGTCAAGCATCGGCGACAACTTCAGCATAACAAAGCTGGCATTGTCAAGCAGCCAGGGCATCAAACGTGTGAGGTCGGGCGTGCAATCCTCTATAGCCACGGTTTTGCGACCTGCACCGTCTCTGCGGGCAGGGTCAAGATATGCCAACGAACAACCATGCGCCACACCTGACAACGCACCGTCAATATCAATACTGGCATTAACCACCTCCAGATTATGCAAGCCCAACAGAGGGAAATTGTGACGGGCTACGTCACAAAGACTTTCCTGTCTCTCTACATACACACTATGCCTGAATAAAGGGGCCATAAAACAGAAGTCCACCCCATAACCACCAGTAAAATCAGCCATTTTAGCTCGTTCGGACTCTGCAGGTAACAACCGAGCCGCCAGTCTCTGCTTGTAGAGAGCGGTCTGTTCACTTGAACACTGCTCCATCGACAGTCGCGGTGGAAACCAAAGACCCTCAACACCCGCCCACGATGGCAGCTTGCACTTGGCTGTCTGCCATCCCTCTATTTGCTGCATACACCACGCAGAGTCAATGCCGTCTGGCATCTTTCTGAGCGCCAACTCTTGCACATTATCTGCAAGGTGTTGCGACACAAACTCCTCGTTTGTCATGCGCCCTCTTGTGTCATGAGAACCCTGACCGCCTCGGCCAACTGGTCGGGGCACGATGTCCGCTTGGTTCCACAGCGTATCCCGCGCAATTTGGCAATAACATCTTCATACTTCATACCCCTGACAAGCAACGATATTCCTTGAAGGTTACCGTTGCAACCACCGATAAATCTTACGTCGGTTATTCTGCCTTTGTCACCCGTCAGTATTATCTGCTGACTGCATGTTCCCTGTGTGTTGAATACAATTTGCTTCATTTCAACTCGTTTTCCTGTTAGTAATACAAAAGTAGTGCTTTTTAAGTTAAAATCACGCCTTTAGACCTTGGGCACGATTTGTTTTTAGTATTTTTGCAGAAAATTTTTTCACTTAAGAATCCAACTACATACGAAATGAAAAAGATCTTCCTAACAATTGCATTGACAGCACTGGTTTCTGTCGCAGCCAAAGCACAACTAATCAAGAGCATCTGCTCACCAAATGGGCAAGTTACACTGAACGTAGGGCTAACCCCCTCTGGTGAGCCAACCTACAAATTGGACTACAAGGGCAAACCTGTTGTCAAGCTCTCTAAGTTGGGACTTGAACTGAAAACCGGCACTTCGTTGCTCAATGGATTTAATATTACTAAAACAGACACAACATCGTTCGATGAAGTATGGCATCCGGTTTGGGGAGAACTTAAAGATATACGCAACCACTACAACGAGCTTGCCGTTACATTCCATCAAGCCAAACCCGAACGCGACATGATTGTAAGGTTTCGCGTCTTTGATGACGGACTTGGCTTTCGCTATGAATTTCCACTCTGCCGCAACCTGAGCTACTTCGTTGTCAAGGAAGAACACACCCAATTCGCCATGGCAGGAGATCACACCGCATTCTGGATTCCCGGTGACTATGACACCCAAGAATACAACTACACCGAGAGCAAGCTTTCTGAGATACGCAAGAAAATGCCAGAAGCCATGAGGTGGCAACCTATCAACGACAAGGCTCCTGGCAACGTGGTGCAGACATCATTGCAGATGAAGACTGCCGACGGGCTGTATATCAACCTGCACGAAGCAGCACTGATTGACTACTCGTGTATGCACCTGCTTCTCAACGACACCACACTGACCTTTGAGTCTCATCTTACCCCCGACGCCTTGGGCGACAAAGGCTATCTGCAAGCTCCGTGCAAAAGTCCGTGGCGTACCGTCATTGTTAGTGACGATGCACGCGACATCCTCAACTCAAAGATGACCCTCAACCTCAACGAGCCGTGTGCCATAAAGGACCCCTCATGGATCAAGCCAGTTAAATTCATGGGTGTATGGTGGGAAATGATTACAGGCTATGGTTCATGGTCATACACTTCAGACCTGCCAGCCATTAAGCTTGGCGAAGTGGACTACCGCAAACTCAAACCTCACGGATTTCACAGCGCCAACAACGCCAACGTAAAGAAATACATCGACTTTGCTTCTGCTAATGGTTTCGACCAACTTCTGGTGGAGGGCTGGAACATAGGTTGGGAAGACTGGTTCCGCAAGTCAAAGGATTATGTTTTTGACTTCCTCACCCCCTACCCCGACTTTAATGTTGACTCTCTTCAAGACTATGCCCTAAGCAAAGGTATACGCCTCATGATGCACCACGAGACATCTTCGTCGGCACGCAATTACGAGCGCCACCTCGACCGAGCATATAAGTTCATGAACGACCACTACTACACCTCTGTTAAGTCGGGTTATGTAGGACCTATCATTCCACGCGGCGAACACCACTACGGTCAATGGATGAACAACCACTACCTCTACTGCATCAAGAAAGCCGCCGACTACCACATCTGCGTTGACGCTCACGAAGCCGTGCGCCCAACTGGTCTGTGCCGCACATGGCCTAACCTCGTTGCCAACGAATCGGCACGCGGAGGCGAATATGATCAAAGCAGTGGCAATCTGCCGTTCCATGCCACCATTCTGCCTTTTACACGCCTGTTGGGAGGCCCGATGGACTATACCCCAGGCATTTTTGATATCAAACTGTCGTTTATCAAAGGCAACCACCCCAACCGTTACCTGCGCAGCACGCTATGCAAGCAGTTGGCTCTCTATCTCACAATGCCTTCGCCACTTCAGATGGCCGCCGACCTGCCCGAAAGCTATATGAAACACATGGATGCCTTCCAGTTTATCAAGGACGTGGCACTCGACTGGCAAGACAGTCGCTATCTTGAGGCTGAACCAGGACGATACATCACCGTGGCACGCCAAGCTAAAGATACTGGCCTATGGTTTGTAGGTGGCGTCACTGGTGACGATGCACGTACCACACAAGTGACATTCGACTTCCTTAAGAAAAACCACAAATACATAGCCACCATCTATGAAGATGCACCCGATGCAGACTATGAGACCAACCCTGAAGCATACAACATACGCACGGTTACGGTTACTAACAAGTCAAAAATCAACATACACATGGCTCGTAGCGGAGGGTTCGCCATCAGCATCAAACCAGAATAAAAGGAGACCAATACACCACACTACATGCTGACAGACAATATTGACCTTAACGGCAACACTGTTCTTGTGACTGGTGCGGCCGGATTCATAGGCGGCAACCTCGTCAAGCACCTATTTGCTATTTACCCTAACATACACATCATAGGCATCGACTCACTCAACGACTACTACGATGTTTGCCTTAAGCACGAACGCCTACGGGAAATTGAAGAACTCGGACGCAACTGGACATTCATCCACGACACCATTGCCAACAAGGCTATCGTTGACCGGCTGTTTTGCGACCACTCTATAAATGTTGTCGTAAACCTTGCCGCTCAGGCTGGTGTGAGGTATTCTATCACCAATCCCGATGCCTATATTGAGAGCAATATCATTGGTTTTTACAACATCTTGGAGGCCTGCCGTCACCACAATGTCAGCCATCTGGTCTATGCCAGCAGCTCATCGGTGTACGGGGCAAACAGGAGAATACCCTACTCCACTGATGACAAGGTTGACAACCCAGTGTCACTCTACGCCGCCACAAAGAAAAGCGATGAATTGATGGCTCACGCCTACTCAAAACTGTACAACATTCCCTCTACAGGACTTCGCTTCTTCACTGTCTACGGTCCCGCAGGACGCCCCGACATGGCATATTTCAGTTTCACCAACAAACTGCGCAACGGAGAAACAATAAAAATCTTCAATTACGGTAATTGCCAACGCGACTTTACGTATATTGACGACATTGTAGAGGGCATGACAAGAGTGATAAGACATGCTCCCGAGAAGTCTGTGGGTGACGACGGCCTGCCAATGCCACCATACAAACTGTATAACATAGGCAACAGCCACCCCCAGAACCTCCTTGACTTCGTAACAATACTGCAAGAAGAGCTGGTCAGAGCTAAGGTGTTGCCTGCCAACTACAACTTTGAGGCACACCGGCAACTGGTACCCATGCAACCCGGTGACGTACCCGTAACCTTTGCCGACACCTTGCCATTAGAACAGGACTTTGGCTTCAAGCCTTCAACCGACTTGAGAACAGGATTGAGGACTTTTGCCCAATGGTACAGAAAATACTACTCTTAAGCCACCAGAGCCGCCAAACCGAATCTGTGCAGACCTTGATGTCTCATCTTTCATTTCTAACCAAGCCTGCATTTCTTTCAGCAAAAGCCTTCGCCATCATCTGCCATACCCTCAACACCACCACGGCTATCTGGCCGCAACAAGATACGGCAGTATTCTAAATGAAGCCCTCGGGTAGGAAGACTTGCTGGTAAAAATCTTTCTGACGACACTATCCAACCGAATAAATATGGCATACGGCGTGTGATTTGCGTAAATCACACGCCGTATGCCATATAGTAGCACCAATATTTTGGTCATGTTATATTTTTTGCATAACTTGCACTCAATTTTAATTTTGTTTACATTTGAACCCGTTGTTTTGACAAGTTTTAACCCTGTCTGGCGACCGCGGCTTTGACAACATAATAATTTAAAAACAATCCTATTTATATTTCTTTTCTGAAAAGAAATGTCTGAAAATCGACTATAATAACACTTTATTTATTCACCAAACTAACACAACAAAAATGAAAAAATTATTTTTTACATTCGCGACCCTCTTTGTCGGCATCACTCTTTGTGCCCAGAATTTCCAGTTGCACTACGACTTCGGTCGCCGCATCTACTCAGACGAAGAAGCCACACGACAAAACATCACCCTCACCTATGAGCAGTTCAAAGCTGATAAGCTCGGGTCATGGTATTGGTTTGTGGACTTCGACATGTACCACGATGGCATGAAAGGTGCCTACACCGAAATCTCTCGTGAGTTCAATATCGGCAACTCTGGTCTCGCAGCCCATGTGGAATACGATGGTGGTATGACTACATTTAAAAATGGTGGCGGCACACGCTTCCAAAATGCAGTTCTCATAGGTCCGGCATTGAACGGACACTCTGCCGACTTCTCCAAAACATGGGGCATTCAGGCAATGTACAAACAATATTTCAAGGGCCAAGATGACCACCGTGCATACGCTTCTGTACAGCTCACCGGAACATGGGGTCTCACCTTTGCCAAGGGCAAGGGAACATTCTCTGGCTTCATTGACCTATGGCGTGGCGAAAAAGCCAACAACCACGGAAAATTGGTTATCATTACCGAACCTCAGATATGGTACAACGCTACAAAGCACTTCTCTGTCGGTTCTGAAGTCGAAATCAGCAACAACTTCGTAATAAACGAGAAGTCAGGCTCAGGCAAGAACGTATACATCAACCCTACGCTTGCTGTTAAATACGTATTCTAAGAACCCCTCTTACAATCATCATATGCTACAGAAACTCTTTGGCTTTGATGCCAGCACCATGACCGTGAGGAAAGAAGTAATGGGAGGTATAACCTCTTTCCTCACCATGGCATACATCCTTGCTGTCAACCCCATGATACTTAGCGCCGCTGGCATGGACCAGAATGCGGTATTCACCTCTACGGCCGTTTCGGCAATCATCGCCACACTTATCATGGCAATCTATGCCAAGCTGCCGTTTGCTCTTGCTCCAGGCATGGGACTCAACGCATTCTTCGCCTACACGGTGTGCTTGGCAATGGGACACACATGGCAGTTCGCCCTCACCGCTGTGTTGATAGAGGGCATCATCTTCCTTATATTGACAATGACAGGTTTGCGACAAAAAATCGTAGATTGTCTGCCCGTGATTTTCCGTCATTCCATCTCTCCAGGTATTGGCCTGTTCATTGCCTTCATCGGTTTGAAGAATGCCGGCATCGTGGTTAAGAACGATGCAACATTCATCAGCCTTGGCAACCTTCACGACCCTGCTGTGCTTCTGGCTTGCATAGGCATTGTTATCAGCGCAGTACTGCTTGTGCGCAAGGTTACAGGTGCTTTACTGATAGGCATCTTGCTTGTAACCATCATTGGCATACCTATGGGCATCACCAACCTCTCGTCGTCTATCATCAGTGCTCCCCCAAGTCTGGCACCCATCTTCTGCAAATTTGAGTGGAGCAACATATTAAGCCTTGAGATGGTAATCTGCGTGTTCACGTTCTTGTTTATAGATATGTTTGACACCATCGGCACTATTATCGGTGTGAGCGACCGTGCCGGCATGATTGACAAAAACGGTAACATTCCTCACCTTAAACAAGCCTTTACCGCTGATGCCATTGGCACAACTGTTGGCGCTATGTTAGGAACCTCTACCGTAACAACTTACGTTGAAAGCGCAGCTGGCGTAAACGAAGGCGGACGTAGCGGTCTTACATCGCTCTCCACTGCAGTGTGCTTCATCGTTGCCCTGTTCTTTGCCCCACTGTTCCTCGCCATTCCTGCACAAGCCACAGCACCTGCTCTGATATTGGTCGGTGTGATGATGATGAACTCTGTCAACAAGATTGACTTCCACGACTATGCAAGCGCTATTCCGTGCTTCATCTGCTTGGCATTCATTCCGCTGACATGCTCCATCTCCGAAGGCATACTGCTCGGTGTTATCTCGTGGGTTATCATCCACCTGTGTAGCGGCAGACTCAAAGATGTCAATGTAGGCATGGTCATTTTGGCTACCCTCTTCATACTGCGATACATCTTCCTATAGGTAGACGCATATAGTCAGAGAATATACTAAACCCAAATCGGTTATTATGGCTTGCTTGTATTTTGTTTTTTAGAAGAGTGGATTTTTGTTGGCTTTTGATGAGTAATAGCGAGCTATTGTGAATTAAAGACAAGCAAAAGACGCCTTAAAACAAAAGACAATAAGACAAAGACGACCTTACGACCGATTTATGTTAAACTGGCAGAACCCAGAATTCGTTGGGTTCTGCCAGTTTTCTTTTCAATATAGGCTAACTCACACACACGTGGGCTTAGCAACCACCGCTGCGGTCTGGTTGTCACTGTGCCTTGGAAGGCTTATAGATGAGCGGTCTGGTTAGTCCGAGTATGCGTTTGTTGTCAAGCACTGTACGCAGGGCCGTCCGTTGGAGGATGTCGGCACGCAAGGAGGGCAGACCAAGACGCGTGGCAGACTTGTACTTGCGCTGCAGGATGGTTGCAACAAAACAATGAGCTGCCAGATAGCTGCCCGCCAACGAGGGGTGATAGTTATCCTTCGCATAAAGCTCAATCTCGGGATGTTCGCGCCGCACTGTCTGCCATGCCATGCCAACGGGAGCACACCATGCACTGTTTTCGTAAGTCATCTCAAGGTAACTCAGACGCAGATGATTCTGAAAATCGGTGTAGTTCTCGTCGAGCGGATACGCAGGGTCGCGCATCCGACTGTTATGGACGTTGGTGTATTTGTGCCCCCACGTCATATAAAAGATTACACGGACATTCGGCGACCCATCCTTTGCAAGACTGTCAAGCAAATGGGCATAGTGATACGTATCGGATATGACCTCACGCGTGGACTGCGCGGGGCCCGTACTGTACTCCTGAATGACCACGTAGTCCCAACCGCCTTTTTTCAATGCGCCTATTAGCAAGGGGTTTCTATAATGACCCGACAGGTGCTCTCCACCCTTAAGAAATCGCACAGGAGAAAGCTTCACTCCCTGTTCGGCGGCTATTTTGCTCACCATGCCAGGTAGATCGTTATACATTGTATAGCTGTTGCCAATCCACAAAATCCTCAAAGAGTCCTTGCCGCTTCCCCATACACTGATGGTTACAGAGCAAAGCGCCACACACATCATGTGGCGAAGCAATCTACATTTCATACGTCTCCCTATTATTTCTTGAGCTTGCGCCCGTTAATCTCTATCAATTCAAAATCAAGCTGTCGCTTTTCAAGATTTGCGCTTGCAACACGCACTTTCACAGGGTCGCCCAGATTAATTGAGCGATGAGTGCGGCATCCTCGCAAGCACATTGCGCGATCATCAAAGTAATAATAGTCATCACGCAGTGTACGCATCGGCACGGCCCCCTCACATTTTGACTCAGCCAGTTCCACGTACAGACCAAAGTCTGTGGTACCACTCACCTTGCCGGCAAACTCCTGCCCTATCTTGTCGGCAAGAAATTCCACCTGCTTGTACTTGATAGATGCGCGCTCGGCATTTGCCGCCAACTGTTCCATGGCACTGGAGTGTTCACACTGCTCTTCACATTTTTGGCGGTTCACACTGCGTCCGCCTGCCAGATAACGCGTAAGAAGGCGATGAACCATCTGGTCGGGATAACGCCTGATGGGCGAGGTGAAGTGTGTGTAGTATTTGAACATCAGTCCATAATGCCCGATATTATGTGTGCTGTAGCGTGCTTTCATCATTGAGCGCAATGTAATGTCCTCTATCAGCTCCTGCTCGCGCGACCCCTGAGCCTTGGCAAGCATGGCGTTAATGTCCTTTGACACGCTCTTCTTTGAACCCGAAGCATCGAGATGGTAGCCGAAACGTGCCACGTAACCTGCCAGTTTCTCGAGCTTTTCAGGGTCGGGCACATCGTGAATACGATAAGGGAACACCTTGGCCTTGACACCAGATGGCACCATGCCTATGCGTTGAGCAACATAACGGTTGGCCAAAAGCATAAACTCCTCCACCAACTTGTTGGCGTCCATCGCCACCTTGGCATAGGTGCTTATAGGATGCCCCTTGTCATCAAGTTCAAAGCGCACTTCCTCGCGTTCAAACTCTATTGCACCGTTTTTGGTGCGCTGTGCCCTCAACTTCTTTGCAATGCGGTTAAGCAAAATCAGCTCTTTGGCAAACTCACCCACAGGAGACCCGTCTGCATTGGGCTTGACACGCACAGGGTGAAAGCCCGGCTTGGTGAGATCTTCGGGTGAGGCTTCACCGTTTTGTTCCAAGATGGCCTGCACTTCTTCATACATAAAACGACGGTTACTTCTTATTACTGTACGTGCTATGTGGCAGTCGGCCACAGCACCGCTGTCGTCCATCTTGAAGATTACGCTATATGCCAACTTGTCCTCATCGGGGCGGAGCGAACAGATATAGTTACACAACTTTTCAGGCAACATCGGTATGGTGCGGTCTACAAGATAGATACTTGTAGCCCGATTGTAGGCCTCCTCGTCAATGGGTGAACCCTCCTTAACATAATATGTCACATCGGCAATGTGAACACCCACCTCCCACAAGCCGTCATCAAGATGCCTTATTGAGAGAGCATCGTCAAAATCCTTGGCATCACGCGGGTCTATGGTAAAAGTGGGGACCTGACGGAAATCCTCGCGACTGTCTATCTCACTCTGGTTGATGTCTGCGGGAATCTTGTCAGCCAGTTTCTCCAAATTCTCTGGATAGCAATACGGCAAGCCGAACTCGGCCAAAATGGCGTGCATCTCTGTGGTGTTGTCGCCCGTGGCGCCAAGCACATCTACAATCTTGCCCACAGGAGAGCGGTTGTTCCTTGAAGGCCATTCAACAATCTTGACTATCACCTTGTCACCGTTGCGGGCTGACCCAAGGCTTGCCTTTGGAATGAAGATGTCATACGGTAGATACTTATCAGTCGTTTCCAAAAAAGCAAAATGCTTGTCTACAGAAAGCACGCCCACAAAGGTATCCTTGGCTCTGGTTATAACAGTTCCAACGATCGCCTCCTGTCTGTTGGCTTTTCTGTTGAACGTTACTGTAGCCGACACTCTGTCACCGTTGAGTGCCGTAGCGCTGTTGCGTTCATCAAGATAAATTGGAGTGTCATCACCATCGGCAAGGAAAGAGTATTCTTTGCCGTGGCGCGTCACAACGCCCTCCTTCAAATCCTGACGCGCCTTCAAGCAGTAACCTCCAGAAGCGCTTAGCGACAAATAGCCACACATCACCAGGTCTTCAAGAATGTCTACCATCACCATACGAGACGGATGAGCCTTAAGGCTGAACTCATTATACAGCTCGGTCTTGCTATATACAGAATTTGGATTGGCAAGAAAAAAATCCATCAACATATTTGCCAATTCCCTTCTGTTCTTCCTGCTCTGATAATTTGTTTTCTTCCCCATAGTTATATATAATATGTAGTAGCCCTCAAATAGGGATAATGCAAAGGAACGCATTTTCTTTTAAACAAACACCATCACTTTACCGAAAAGTTTCATATCTTTGCACAAATTTAACCAAAACAGATTTTTGCCCTCCACAAACTCGCACATGCAACAATGAGGAAACTTACAGTACTGACAGGCGCTGGCATAAGCGCTGAGAGTGGCATCTCCACATTTCGTGATTCGGGCGGACTGTGGGAACAGTACCCCGTGATGAAAGTTGCCAGCCACACAGGGTGGCTCAACGATCCCGAACTGGTTAACCGTTTCTACAACGAGCGTCGCAAACAACTCTTCCGAACCATGCCCTGCGGTGCTCATAAGATACTCGCACAATTAGAAGATGACTACGAAGTGTGTGTTATTACCCAAAACATCGATGACCTGCACGAAAGAGCTGGTTCTACAAACGTAATCCATCTGCATGGAGAACTCAAGAAAGTATGCTCGTCTGCCGATGTGGAAAACCCACGCTACTGGAAAATCCTTGACGAGAATAACTGTGAGGTCAAACCCAGTGAGAAGGCTGGCGACGGTTCGCTGCTGAGACCATATATCGTGTTCTTTGAAGAAGCCGTACCAATGATTTCGGTTGCAGCACAAAAAGTTAGCGAAGCCGACATCTTTGTCATAATAGGAACATCACTCAACGTCTACCCCGCAGCCGGACTTATAGACTATGCAAAAAAAGATGTTCCCATTTTCTTGATAGACCCAAAAGACGTCAAGACGCCATACGGAATCAATGTGACACACATCAAAGCAGGTGCCACTGACGGAATGAAACAGCTCGTCAGTGACCTTACAAACCTATGAACTCCACCTCTGTTCTCATAACAGGCGCAAGCGGTTTTATAGGTAGCCACCTCGTGGAAACCGCCATTAAACTCGGCTATGAAACATGGGCAGGAGTACGCTCCACCTCATCAAGAGAATATCTGAACGACAGGCGTATACAAACTATTGAGCTTAACCTTGACTGTCCAGAAGAACTGTACAGACAACTCTCTACGTTTCAGAAACACCATGGAGGAAAGACTTGGGACTATATCATACACGCCGCAGGAGTCACCAAGGCTACAAACGAAAAAACCTTCATGAGTGCGAACTGCCTGACTACACAGCATTTGGCAGACACGCTAGCAAAACTCAACAACAAACCCCGTCGATTCGTATACCTCAGTTCGCTGAGCGCAGCACAGAGAGAAGGCATGCCGACTGGTGAGTCTGCCGCCACAGCCTACGGACGTTCCAAACTTCTTGCAGAACACTACCTGCTTAACTTGGCAGACCCTCTCGATGTCGTCATTCTGAGGCCTACCGCAGTTTACGGGCCACGCGAAAAAGACTTCCTGCTTGCCATAAAAGCCATGAAACACCATCTTTGCCTTGCCTTCGGCAGAAAGCAACAAAGATTGTCATTCATCTACGTGAAAGACTTGTGCAAAGTGGCATTCAACGCCCTTACTGAAGGGAAGGGACATTGCACCTACTTCGTTTCAGACGGTCAGACCTATACCAACCGAGAGGTCACCAAGAGCATACAGCAAACTTTGGGTACACGCCACACCATACGCCTGACCTTGCCCCTTTGGATGCTCAAGGTGTTGTGCCGTTTTGGAGAAAGAATCTCGCAAATCACAAAACACCCGACATTATTAAACAACGACAAATACAAAATACTAAAACAACGAGACTGGACATGCAACCCGTCTGAAACAGAAAGAGCTCTCGGCTTCAAACCTGAGTATGACCTTTACCGGGGGCTTGCAGAAACTATCTCATGGTATAAACAACAACTATGGATCTGACACATTACTTCAAAAGACAACATCCTATGCCTGGACTCAACGGCATAGAAAAGATTGCTACCATCTACATTGGCATTACTCTTGTTCTGACAGCTATCTTCTACCCCGATATCGAAGAAGCAACCCTATTCAGTATCATTTCTGGCAGGGTGGCGGTTATCATCGGTACAAGCCTCCTCTTATGGCTCTACAAACGATATCCATGCCACGCCACCTACCATCTCAGGGTACTCTTCCAAGTCGCTCTGTTGGCATATTGGTATCCTGACATCTACAACATTGCGGCACAGATGCCAAGCCAAGACCACATTCTTGCCATCGCTGACCAAGCCATCTTCGGATGCCAACCGTCTGTAGTGTTCAGCCAGACGCTCAGCGGCACTTTTTGGAACGAGCTCTTCAACATGGGCTATTTCTCCTACTATCTGATGATTGCCGCCGTGGTTTTTCTGGCCATTGTCAAGCGTCCGCGCAAATTCGACAAGACTACCTTTGTATTGATGAGTACTTTTTTTATGTACTATACAGTGTTTCTCCTCTTCAACTCTGCCGGTCCGCAGTTCTATTTCAGCTGCCCTGGCGTAGATGTCTCCCACGGGGAGTTTCCGCCTGTTGACACTTGGTTTCGTGACCACAACACTCTAAACCATATGAGCAACGTGACTGGACCGTTCAGCTATCTCATACATCTGGTACAAGCTGGAGAGAAACCCATCGCCGCATTCCCCAGCAGCCATGTAGGGGCCTCAACTATTATACTCTACCTGACTCTGCGCATGAAGAAAAAATGGGGTGTCATCATGTTGCCTTTCTGGGTCATACTATGTCTCTCTACCGTCTACATCGGTGCCCACTATGCTATAGACGTGGTCGGCGGACTGCTATCTGCCTTGCTGTTCGTTGCAATTAGCAACAAACTTTACGCCACAAAATTCTTCCATCGCCCACAAGGATTTGACGAACTCCACCGCTTTGGACACCACCACCAACACCGCCGACATCGCGAATAAACCCAAAGCAACCGTTGACCACAGGAGGAGGAGATATAGGACAGAAGTCTATCACCAAATAAAAATGCGTCCGACCCGAACAACCAAGGTTGCGCCCATAAGAAATGATCCCTATCCAGATAGTCATTCAAGAAGTCGCCCCCAAACGGTTTAATACCGTTTGGGGGCGACTTCTTGAATGACCTAATCGAAACCAGGAATATCACTTAATCTCTACACTCTCATCAGTAAAGAATGCAGACGTAATCTGTCCATTCATATTGCCGTCATAAATAACTTGCGAGTTCTTCAGGGCGTTCCACACCGGAGTCTTGAAATCTGCCACTCCATTCTTGTCTGTGAGTTTATAGAAAGTATGTATCTCTACAGTGAAGCCATCATTGTATCTTCTTTCAAGGGCCTTGAGCAGCTCGTCCGTAACACCCGTAATGTTGATGACAACACTTTCAGTCAAGCGTTCTACCTTTACGTTTACGGTTGAACCTATTGTTTTGTTATAATTCTGGATTTCATAGTACTTCTCAAAGTATCTTGCAACCTCGTTGGTATCTGCGTTCTCCAGCGTGTAGTCTTTGCCTACAGGTATAACAATCTTAACATCTTTTGCCTCCTTGATATGCACCGAAGTCTTGATTTCTCCCCAATTGTCATGCCTCTGCTGGTGGATGTCTACACCCAAGGTCTTGTCAAGGGGCTTTATATTATAATTGACAGGCAGGGAATCCATAAGCTCCTCATAGGTTAGCTGTTTGCCATTTTCACCAAAAGTAATTTCCTGGAAACCCTCATCTCTGCAAGCATCACATGCCTCCTTGATATCCACTTTGTCGGTAAGCAAGCCGTCAATGTGCCAACCGTTAAACATATCCTTGGCCAGATACCACACGACATGAATGTTTTTCTCAACAACTGTAGGGGAAATGCGTTGGTTTCTCAAGATTTTTCCATTAATGGTAGCAAGTATCGATGCTGTCGCCGTATCACCTGCCGCAATCAAAGTCCTAAGACCAGAGCCATTGGTGCTCAACAGATACGAATTGTTGTTGCCTTTGTTGATGGTAATAAAAGGACAGTCTTTATAGAGCTTACCACCGATAATTACACCAACATAATTGTTGGCAGGGTAATTATAACCGAGACGTGGGTCTATCTTTACATTGAAGTAATTCACCGTCACTACTGGCGCAAGTGGATTAACGGACGCACGCATCTGCATTCCGTCCACCTTAGAAATGTTGTCAAGCGTTTCAACGCCCATTAAAACCTCTGTAGCGGGAGCACTCGCAAGCCAAGAGTTGCCACCTTCACCACCTTCTTCCGAACTTGAACACGATACCAACGCACAAGCCACAGCAAGAAAGAGCACTGCTTTTTTCATGTTAATCATATTTTTCTTCTTTTTTATTTTATGTCTATTTCGTACGATCTTGATACTTAAACAGAAATCAGTTATACTACACAGCGAATATTAGCACTATTTCTATATATTTAAACTAAGGTATTATTTTACCGGTGCAAAATTACTTGTTTTTTTTCTACCACAACAGATTTTTCGTACTTTTTACGCTACTGCAAAATATTGACCTACATTAGTCTTTTAATCAATCCTATTTACCTAACGAGAAATACGCTTTCGATTGAGGCATTAATCAATGCTAAAACGCACAGTTTTTCTTGTCGCACAGTCTTGCTTAAAACCACTTTTTCGAATATAAGACGCATAAACTCCGCCTTATTCATGAAAAATACGTTTTTTTGCATTTTTCTTCACTAAAAGTTGTCCTTTTTCGCAAGGAAATCATATCTTTGCCCAGAAAGAAGCGTTTCTATCGATACAGTTTGCATAACAAAACTGTATTGAGGGGCAAAAGCAAAACAACAAAACGAAAAGAAAGTAACTCCTTTTTATACTAATTTTTTTAACAACTTGTCACATGAAGAAATTTTTATTTTCTTTCTTGACTGCACTGTTATGTGCATTCATGTGGAACAGCGTTAGCGCTCGTATTATTCAGAGCGACCGCATTCCTGCCAAGCTCATCAAGGCCGGTGACACCATCGCCCTTGAATGTGGCACGCCTGGGAATCATTCAAACTACTTCCTTGGCTTTAACGACAAAAACGAGCTACAGAACGTCACTCCTTTTGGAGCGCGCACAACATGGATTGTGTCTGATGGCCCGCTTAACTCCTTGGGTGAGAAGACCTATTATCTTCAAAACCTTAACGACTTGTCATATCTTGGAGCAGGCAAAGAAGACCCGATGGTAAACGGGACTGGTAGCCTTGGCCCGACGAAGTCAATTGAAGAGGCTCTGCCTCTGTCTATCTATTCGGCAGAAGACTCAAGCGAAGTGAATAACGACTACGCCCCCATTTGGGACAACGAGTCTGCTGTTCTTTGCTTTAAGCACGACAACGGTGATTACAACTTCCTTGGCAACTGCGGCTATTGGGGCATTACAACCGTGTGGTTCTGGAAGTATCACGACACCAACGCGTGGAACATATACAAAGTCATCTACGAGAAAGATATGCAAGGTGACCTTCAGGCTCTTATCGATGAAATTTCCGAATCTGGCATAGAGTACGAATCTGGCACAGCGCCAGGACTCTACCCACAAGCCAAAGTTGAAGCTTTCAATACTGCTCTCGAAGAGGCGCTTCTCACATCTATGCAAGAAGGGCTTTCTGACGAAGTATACAAGGCAGCTATGGATAAACTCACCAATGCAAAATACGACCTTGAACACAGCGTTAACCCCATTGTAGAAGGCTATTATTACGTTGTTAGCGCCTATAGCAACTTTATGAACAGCCAAGGAAAAGAAATGGCATGGACAGCCTATACCAATAACTGGCTGGGCTGGACTACGTTCAACTACCTTGACCCCTCACAGGTATTCAAGTTTACTCCGCTTCCAAGTGGCAACTTCACCATTCAGAACTACGACACCGACCTCTATGTTAACGGGGCTACCGAACATGATGGAGGCTCTGCTGTCGTGTGCACCTCCACTCCTGGCTATGAACAAATTGCAGAGCCTATCGGCTCACTCCAGTGGCTGTTCTACAACACAGACTACAACGTGGCATACCATCCGCGTTACCACAACTCCGGCAACGGTTCTGGTGGAGAAATAGTTCCTTACAACGCCAACAAACTCAACCAGCACTCTACATGGTATATTCGCATGGTACCGGATTCTGTTATGCAGAAACTGCCCGCCATCAAGGTTCAGATTGCCCTCAATAGGGAGCTTTCAAATCTTGCCACCGAGGCCAACGGTATCTTTGACAAACTTACGGTATATACAGTTGACACCATTGGTGCCATCACAAACGCCACTGACGATGATCCCGGCAACCAAGTTTCTTCTAATGCGAAAGACCCTGGCGAAGGAAGCTACGCAGCCCTTATTGACGGCAAGACTACTATCTTCCACTCTACATGGCATGTAGACAACGACCCCCTCACAGTTCCTCACAACCTGCAGTTTGACCTGTCAAGCAAACCTGTGGCTGGCTTCCAGATGAAGATGATACAGCGTTGCGACTCTTGGGGAACAAAAGACCGTCCATGCATCATAAAATTCTATGCAACCAATGACCCGGCAGCAGAAGACGCTTGGACGTTCATACGCCAAGTGGACCTCACCAGCTCTTGGTCAAACAACGCCGAGAATTACCAAAATCGCGTAACAACACCAGTCATCGATCTCGGCAAGGCATACAGCCATGTACGTATGGATGTTATCGCTACCCAAGAAAACCGCAAAAACGCTGGTGCACAATATCCGTTCTTCTCACTTGCAGAACTGCAGATTTATCCTGTAGTGCTTGACGAGACTCTCTCCCAATATTGCTATATTGATGGACTTGCTCCTAAAGCCGACAATATGCGCAAACTTGCAACAGAGGCTGTCGCCAAAGTTGCCAACTCTACAGTTACAACAGAAGACGTGACTGCTCTCAAGGCCGCCATCAATGACGTGAAAGCTCTCTATGCCGACACCACAGAAATAACCTCACTTCTGGGCGACCTGCAGAATTACGTGAATACCGCTGTTTACGGCACTGGCATTGGTGAAACGACCGAAGAAGCCACAACAGCACTGCAAACAGCTATCAACGAAGCAAAGGGCTCAAGCTTTACCACTCCTCTTGTAAAGGCGGAAGTTGATGCCGCTTTGCAAAAACTGACAACTGCAAAAGAGGCTTTCATGACTACTGTCAAGATGCCTGAAGCAGACAAATGGTATTACATCATCTCCGCATCCAGAACAGAGACCCACTTCAACGGTGGTGACCAGACCGCACCTCTGCCTATGGCCAACTCTGCCCTCTATGCCGAAGGGCCAAGCACTGGCGACCACATCCGCTACGGACTTCTTGACGAAAGCGGACAGCCCAACTACACATACAATGCCAACGCTATGTGGCGTTTCGTGAAAATTGAAGGCTCAGAAGACTATGCGCTCCAATGCATGGGTACAGGTCAATATATGGGCGATGGTTCTGCCATCAAGACTGGCGCAAGCATCTACACTGCACTTCAGCCAATACCTTACACTGCCAAATTCCTCGGCAACGCCTCATTCAGCCTCGTACCTCAAGCCAACATAGGCACCAAAAACGCTCTTGTTGCTTGCCTTACAGGCCAGCACGCCGAAGTAAATGAAGCTACTGTATATGGCGACGGCTCATGGAAATTCATTGAAATAAACCCAGAGCAAACAGAATGCATCATCATCAATACTTTCGCAAGAAACCTCATGGATGTCTTTACTATGCCATTCAACGTTGAAGACCTCACAGGCTACAACGAAGACGCACAGCTCTATGGCATCAAGAAGATGACCAAAAACGAAGACAACACCACCACGATTGAACTCTACGCCAAAGAAAGCGCAAAGGCTGGTGAGTCCTGCATTCTCGTAAATGGTGTGCCGGGCGAAGAAACAGAGGAATGTGAGCTTATTATCCCTCTGCCTACAGAGTTTGCAAGCAAGGCAACTCCTTCAAACGGTATCTACGGTATGATTACAGGAGAAACCGCACCTGCAGGAACCGCTTATTCTGAAGGCGCCAAATTCAAAGTTGCGACTAAAGAAACTGGCATCGGTGCATATACTGGTATCATCAACCCAGCATACTACACGGGCGAAGTTGAAGGCGTTGAAACTGCCCTTACCCTTACCGTTGAAGGCCTTGTATGGCCTACAACCGTTGCAGGTGACGTAAACGGCGACGGCAGAATTGATGCTACC
>OJNH01000984.1_pt1 | contig 24120 bp, 38 predicted proteins | sample 1597361 | NCBI WGS metagenome assembly OJNH01 (sample SAMEA2452136, study PRJEB22498) | human gut metagenome | biome: human feces; feature: human gut; material: feces | place: Australia | collected 2012
ATTGTTAGATAGCCTATTTAAAGTTTTTATCATTTCGGTTGGTAGTTCTAAATTGAATCCAGCCATTATTTAGTCACCTCTTTAGCTTGTATTTCTAACTCTACATTTTCTTCATCAACATTATTTAAATATTCTATAGTATAAGTCTTATTATTAAATTCAATTATCATATCTCTAGTAATTTTTCTATTTGGATATCTTATTGTGAAGTTTGTATAAGCTTTTTCAAAATCAGAATTATTTGCAATTAACGTAAAGCCTTTAGTTGTTTTGACATTAGCCCAAGTAGTAAAAAAAAGAGACTTTGTATCAGATTTAAAACCTGCACTGTCCCTTCCATCTTCTACTTGAAATATAGATATTTTCTTGTTATACTTTCCAGCGTTTTTCATATGTTGTTCCTCGAATGCATATCAAGAATTGTTTTTACAGTATTATTTATATTTTTCTCGTCAACATACATGCTTCTATTGTCGTACATATCTTGACATAGTACATAAACAACAATGATAAAGTCCGAATATGTGTCGAGCGTTTCAGCTTCCTTTTCTTCGGACTTTTGTGGTATTCCTGTATAATTTTCAATATAATTTTTAGCAATAGTTAAAAATAGTTCAATATTTTTATTATCTTCTTCACTAACTTCTGACAATCTCAAATAATTAGCTATATCCTTTACGGTAATTTCACTTACTTTCATTATTTTCACTCCTTTTTAGGAAGTTTATTTAGTTGTTGGATCAGTTGCTCCAGATACTACAACAACTATTTTTTGAGTATTTTCTACTTTAGCATCTAATTCGGAATATCCAACAACTCCTATCGCATGTTGTGTTGCAAATTTTTCTAATAAAATTTGAATTTCCATTGATTCTGTTTCTTTTATAGCAAGTCCTGAGAAATCTCCATAAAATATCACTGGCTTTGATGCAGTTCCTAATTTTCCAGCTTTTTCTGAGCAGTAAACAGGTTTTCCTAATAATTCATAATCCCATTTCTCATTAAATGCTCTATTCAAAATATAGTTTCCATCACTATCTTTTAATTTTCTTATTTTCTTTCTTGTATCCCTATTCATAATCCAGAAAGCTTTTGCTTGGAAAGTATCTGGAACAGCTTCTTGTGCATCTATTAGTTCATCTGCAGTTAAAGATGATTTTGCTGCTAATGTTATTTTCATATTTGTTGAATCATAAGAACCAACAATACCTGAAATTTTACCATCTGTTCCATTTAACATTTCCCCTTCATAGAATAGTTTGAATTTTTCAGCCATTTTATTTACAACATAGTCTGTTAAATTGAAATCATTGTTGTTTAATAATGATTTTGATATTTTTGTTAATGCTCCAATTAAAAATCCTGTTAATTCAACTGTAGTAAATTTTCCAGAATGTGAAACTAAGTCGTCAAATTCCGTAGCGTAAGCAACTGTTGTATCATCTGTTGTATCGTCATATTTTGGAATCGCTAAAGTTCCCTTTGCATCATATCTAGTTGCGCTTGCATAAAGTGGTGATATTTCAATCACTTTGTCAATAACCTTTTGAGCTATTGTTCTTGGTATTATTGCCCCATTATCTCCTTTAGTTAGTTGTGTTTCAGCATTTTGTGGTACGCCATTTACATAGTTCCTTATAAATGTAGCAAATGCTTTTACATCTTTTTCTTCTTGTGTTAATTCTTTTTCTGAATCTGTTTTTGTACATTCCATTTTATTAATTCTTTTACTTCTTTCTAATGTGGCATCAATATTTTTTATTTCTTTTTCTACATTGTCGAAATCTTTAATTTCTTCATCACTCATAGCTCTGTTTTCAACTTTTGCCTTGTTTAATATTTCCTCCATTTTTGACTGTAATTCGTTTCTCTTTTCCATTAATTCTTTTTCATTCATGTTTTTTACCTTCCTTTTTTTTAAATTTTTATAAAAAAAAACAACTAAATTAATAGTTGCATTCGTTATCTTTTTATATTGAATAATCTTTTTTCAAAATCAGAATAATCTAATTTGGGTTTTTCTGTCTTTTTAATCATATTTTTAAATTTTTGAGGTACATTTTTGTAATTTTTAAACAAATTAGACGCACAGGCAACAACTTGCTTTTGCTCTTTTATTAAATTAACATCAAACGTATCATCTATTTCTTTTGCTCCTAGCCAACTTTCAGCATTTATAAGTTCTTTTATTTTTCCTTCGTCGACTTTTGCTTTTTTCATATAAAGTGGTATCATAGTGCTATTTTCAATAGTATTTAAAACATCTATGCATTTTTGAAAATCTAATACATTACCATAGCAGGCATTAATTGGTTTATGTATCATTACAACTGAATTTTCATAAATATTTACATCGTCACCCATCATCAAAATAAGTGTACCTGCACTAGCGCACAATCCATCTACATATGTATGAATTTTAGTTCCAGAATCTTTCAATCTTTGTAACATACTGCATATTGTAGTTGCAACAAATACTTCACCGCCTGGTGTATTCATAAATATGTTTAAGTCTGATATATTTCCTAAATTATCAAGTTCTTCTTTGAAACTTTGTAATCCAACTAAATTATTATCTTTTCCCCCACTCCACCAGTCAGTGTCATCCGTAACTATTTCACCATACAAGTAAAGGTCAGCACTCGCATTTGGTATTATGTTTTTTATTTCATAAAACTTATTATTCAATCTGCTCACCTCCCTCCATCTCTTTACTAGCTTTTTGTTCATTTTCGTTGTTTTCTTCATTCGATGTTGTTTCTATTTGTTTAATTTCTTGATTCATATCATCCATTTTCATCATTTTATTTGTGTTTGGCGTATAAATTTGCTTTGTTTTTGGATCAAATAATACATCTCCTAGTCCAATGTTAATCATATCTAATCCATCTAATGCATCGTCCCCTTCCAAGTATCTAACCTCATTCCTCGTCTTAAAGCCTGATGTAATTGCTATTTGATATGCTTCAAATCTTTCTTTTATAGTGCATCTAATTAATTCAGTGTAGTCTGGTGCAAAGTAATAAAAATCTTTTTCACTTTCGAGCAGAAAATCTCTGTTTAAAGCTGTACAAAACGCTGTTGCAATTGGCATTACTGCGTTCCTAATAAATTCTTCATTGTTCTTATTAGTATGAAATAATTCTTTTACTTCATCACTAAATGTTTTGTTTTTCTCATTTAGCTGATTTTCAACCGATGTATTAGATGCATCTTGAAATTCCATTCCTTCGTTTAAAATTACGCAACTCGAATTACCATTATAGTAATCGTTCCAAGCTTTTTTTAATGATTTCATTCCCTCTTTATCCAGTTTAGTTTTAGATTTCAAAAAACCTTTTTTATTGCCATTTGTATTCATTAAATCAAGTTCATACAAAATTCTCTTATACGCTGTCTGTAAACTTTTATTAATTTCATTAATATAACCTGTTCCTGAAGCTCCATCTTTTGTATTTCGTAGTAATTTTATAAAGTTAAATGGTCTGTATTCTTTGCCATCAACTAAAATCGAATAATTTTTAAAAATCTTATCTGTATTTTTTTGAATACATATATTACTCTCCTTAACATAATTTAAACCTAAAAATTTGTTTCCTTTTTTATTAATATACGCATATCCCCCCTTACCGAGCAAATAATCCTCGCATATTGCTTTCTTGAATTGAAAACCATCAAGGGTATCCCCTGTATCATTATTAATAATATTAGTTCTTTTATCTTCTATTTCTTTTGTCTGTTTTCTCCCTTCTTCTCTTGTTTTCTTATAAAGTTTAAAAGGTATCATTGCAAAAGAATCGCAGATTAATCCTACTGCACTTGAAATTGAAGGGATTGTCAGTGCTTTTTTTCTATCTATTTCTTCTCCCGCAATTAAGGCATTTAATAACACGTCGTTTGACCAATTTTCATCTTCATTTGTTTCATTATTAGTTTCATTTCTTATTTTAAAAATATCTTTTATTTTCAAACTTTTTCACCTCCTAAAAACTTTGACATATAAAATTATCTTCATTTAATACTGACTGTTGTAATAAATAAGTCGCTATAATTGTACTTACAACCATATCGACTTTTCCATTAGATTTTTTCTTATTAACATATTTATTTAAATTAGTATCTTCTGTACATCTTGCATTTTGAAAATTTATTTCATATAATTTGTCACCATCATAACTGAACTTACGTTGTAATATACTCTCTTGTAATAGTTTTGTAGGTTGATGTAACACACTAGAATGTTGTTTAACCTCTACAGTCTCATATCCAGCACTTTCTAACTTATTTGCCGTTGAAATACAATTATATCTGTCATAGCCTATTTGCACTATATGTACTCCATATTCATTTTCAATATTCATTATAAACTTTTCAACAAATTCATAAGATATTATTTCATCACCACAGGCAAAGCAACTCCCTTCCTCGATAAATCTTCTATAATCAGTTCTTTCACGCCTATTTTTTTCCTCGATTCGTCCAGATGGTACAAATGCCCACGACTTAGCGTAAATTATTTCATCTTCCATAGTTACCATAGAAACTGAAGTATTATCATTAGTCATTGCTAAATCTATACCTAAATAAACGTTTTTACCTTTCCAATCAAAATTTCCTTTCAAATTTTGGCAAAGTCTTAACTTATCTATTGCAATAAATGCTTCTGCACTATTTGATGGTATAAAAAAATTCATATGTTTTGTTAAATATTCCTGTCTTTCGTCTGGCTTTGAAATTGCTTTTTCTCTCTTTCTCCTAATTTTTTCATAGTTATCTTCTATTCTTAATGGATTTGCCATTTCTAAGCCTACATCATCCCATAAATGTTCCTCTGGTGCATAGTATAATAAAGCGAATAATCTATCATCCTTCTCCGTTTCATTATAAATTTTTTTTAAATATTCCAATTCGTCTATCATTATAGATTTATCTTCCGCATAAGCTGTCGTTATTTTAAACATTAAAGGATTTATTACATTTAATTGTCCGGATTGCATTGCTTCAATATTCGAATTATCTTTAAATGCTCCCATTTCATCAACAATAAAAGCACTCGGCATAATAGAGTTATTTCTATTTGCTTCAGAAGTCCTCGGCTGATATATACAATGTGTCAATGTGCATTCATTTACAGCGCTTAGTGTTTTTTTCATATCAAAATATTTGTTTACATATGGACTTGCCTCTAATATTTCATTCATTGCTTTCTTTACTTTTCCTGCTAATTCTCTATCTAAACAAATTGAATAAAATTCTGAATAACTTTTAGATTTTAACATTAATATAATCAATATTAATGCGCAAATGAACGTTTTAGCATTTTTTCTTGGTATGAATAACGTATTGTCCAAATATCTATACTTTTCTTTATTTTTTTTCATTCTCCATCCGAAAATATTTACTAAAAAAAAGGCTTGAAACTCAGCCAAACCTTCATAAATACTTTTTCCAACGACACCTAATCCTGTTGCATAATTTAGTAACTTTAATAGATCCTCTATAATTTTTATTTCCTTAACATCTAAATAGTATGGATAATCTCTATTTTCCTGTTTTCTCAAATCTTCTAAAAACCATTCACATTGTTTTCTTACTTCAAAAGTAGTAATTTCCTTTCCAGATACACAATTTTTGGCGTATTCTTCAGCTTTTTCTAATAGCATTATACTTCACCTCTTAATGCTTTCAGAAGTGGATTATCTGTCTCTTTATCTTCTTTTTTTGGTACACATCTTAATGCAGATGCTATCGTCATTACATTCTCTTTTTCAATATCCAGTAACATTTTTCTCTTTGCTTGAATTTGTTTATCTATATTTAACATTGAACTCATCATTTTTGATAGTGATTTAGCGTATTCTAATTTATATTTCACTAATTCATCTACATCTTCTCTGCACTTTAACTCTTCAATTAATTCTTTTTCTTCTTCTCTTAATTTTGATATTAAATTATAACACTCTTCTCTTCTTTCCTCTAAATCAAAACATTCTGCTTGGAGTAAACAATATCTATTTATAACAGCTTCATAAATTGCATCATTTTTATCTATATTTTTTAATATTTCTTGTATCCTTTTAAACTCCTTATGTGCTACTTTATTTTGTTTTACTTCTTTTCTTTCACTAAGAATTATATCTGTGCTTAATGCTTTTTCTCCTTCTTCCCTCATCTTGAGTTCGGATCTTGTTCTATGTGACTTTTTTTCAGAGGTTAATACTTTAAATGGCTTTGCTGGTGTTGGCATATTGTTCATCTCCTTCTTTATATTATTGATTTATGCTGATGTGGGATTTTTTTTTGAACGGAGGCATGCTGTCGGTGTAAAAAAATTTTTCTTCTTTTTAACTACGATTGAAGGGGGGATACCTTTTTCAATTCATAACAAACTTAAACTACAAATAAAAATGAACTTAATTACATTTGTTATACTTTACATCTGTACTTTTTATATCTTGTTATTTTGCTCATCTATTATTCTTTGTACTGTTTCTCTTGGTATTTTTTTATTCTCACACAACTCATGATGATAATCACATACTGTCAATAAGTTATCATTATCTAATCGTTTATTATAATCTTCATTTATCGGTATATTATGATGTGCACTTAAATTGCTTGTATTATATTTGTTTTCTGTATTATATAATTCTCTAATACATATTTGGCATAAATATAGGTCTCTTTTCTTTATCTCTTCTCTCTTTTTTTGCCATAATCTTGTCCATCTAAACTTGTCTGCTTCTGTTATTTCTTTTTTTCTGTTTGGCTTTTCTTTGCATATATATTTGCTATCATGTATCTTCCCACAATAGCTGCAACTCTTTAACATTCATTTATCTCCTTCTATCTATGCAAAATATTGTCGTTATAGTTATACATATTATTGTTGTAATCGCTATTGCTGTCATATGATCACTCCTTACACATTTTTTATTCATATTTGCCACACTTTTTACAGCCTTTTTTATTACATGCAAAAAGAGATACGTATTCAGTGCATTTGTACACTTTATATGTATCTCTTTTTAATTCACATATGTTCTCTTTACAATTATGTCTTATGCAATGTTTGCACAGATAGCTTTGATATTCTCCCTTCGTCATAATATCACTACCTTTTCATTACTTATTTGTCCATATAAAATAGATATTAAACTAGCAAAAAAACACTACTTTTTCAGTAGTGCTTTTAGTTAATTTCCTAGAAAAGTTTTCCGATACTTCTCTCTATTATATATTATAGCATAGTTTTTTTATATTTTTTGTGGTTTTTAGTCCCAATTTTGTCCCATTTTTATTATTTTTAATATTTTCAGTTTTATATCAGTCATTTTATTTTTTAACCTTTTTATCGATAATGCTCTTTTAAAAGTATTATTATAAGAGTTTTCAATATCTTCCCATTCCATATTTTCAAAATATTTGCATTCTATTAAAAACATATCTTTTTCATTTAATACGCTAAATACAATATCTAGTTTTCTCACTTCGTACTCTAAAGCTTCTTTTTTGCTTTTTTCAATTTTTATCATTTCTTTCACTTGCTTTTCATTCATTTCTTCATTTAAGACTATATTCTCAACAGGGCTATTTATTTTATTTTTAGCTCTCGGCATTCCTAAAGTACTTTCTGGCACTTTCATAAATATATTTATACCTTCCTCTAATGCCTTTTTCCAAACATTTATTCGTTCTGCTATAGTAGCTATTTTAGCTTTGTTTTTCATATAAGACTTTAACATAGTATTTATATCTTTTAGTGTTAAAAGTGCGTCTGCGCATGGTGTAATACTTTTTCTATTAATAGTTTGAGATTCTTCGCAAAATTTACAATATTCATAGCTTTCACACATACCGCCATTCTTTTTTACAGCTTTTTTTTCTAAAATCTTTTGTAATTCTTCTTTATTAATTTCCACAATATCCCTCCTATTGCTCTATCTCTGTTATGTTTAATATGACTTTACTTTCTTTGTCATAGCTAAACTTGTCCACAAATCCAGCAACAAATCTTATGTTATCGTCTTTTAATACTTTACATTTAACCATAGCATCAAGTATAAATTTTTTAGCAAAACATATATTATCTAAATCTCTTTTTTTATTTTCTTCTACCCATTCAAATTCAATTATTATCGGTTTTTCAAAATGAGGCAATTTTCTTATAAATAAGCCTAAGTCTCTTTCTACTATTGCTTTCATAGTGCTCCCAGCATATCTATTTTTTCTACATTCATTTGTATATTCGTTTAGGCTTGGGAGTCTAAATGGTATTTCCAACCTTATTTTCATTTTTAATCCTCCTTTTATATGCTTATCTTTTAAAATAATCCCCTATACAAAACATTTCAAATTCTTCTTTTGTGACATTTATTACAACTGTTTTTTTCTTATCATTCAAATTTTTCTGGATTTTAAAAGTGTAATATTCAGATATATATTGTTGTTGTGGAATTTTTATATAACTTCCATTCACATAGTTCGTAGTGGTTGTCGTATGGAAGTATGCTGAATTATACTGCTTGTCTATTATAGTGCCTTCCTTCGTTCCATATGAAACATTAGAATACAAATAATATCCGAGTAAACATATAATTAGCATAACCACCAATATTACTATTCCGCTTAATACTTTACTTTTTTCCATTGTAGGCCATCTCCTTTTTATATCGTTTTTAAACAACTTTATATTTTTTTCAGTATAAAATTGTTCATTTTTTTATCATTTTCTAGTAACTCCCATAAAACACGAATCCTCTCCCACAGCTCATCAATTAAATTTCCATCGTTACTATTAGCTATAATTCTTCTATAAGTTTGTATCTTATCTTTTATTTTTGATTTTGGTATTACATAGTTGCTACAATTTTGAAACAAATCTCCTTCTAACTTTTTCGTATATCCGTTTTTATAGGTCATTAATCTTTTCAATTCTTCATTTTCTTGTTTCAATGTTCTATACTTTTGTAATAATTCAAACTGTTCATCTTTTTCTAATTGGTATGCTTGTTTCCACTTTTCGTTTTCTTTCTCTAATTCAACTTCTTTTTCTTCTAATCTACTACATTCATGGTCTACTTCTTTAAATTCTTCTTGTAATTTTTTATAATCTGATAAAATATGTTCTATTGCTTGGTCTAATTCAAAAGTTTTATAATAGTGCCCAATTTTTAGCCCTCCACCTGTAGTATTTAATTCCAGTTTATCTCTTTGCATTTTATTATTTTTAAAATCTTCAAGTATTTTTATATCTTCTTCTATATTATTATTCATTTAAAGTGCCTCCTACTATTATTTATAATCTCATATCCCAATTCTCTTAATCTATTGCAAATTGGCTTAAATGTCCTATCTGTAGTATCCCAGCTCTTTATTTGTATAACTTTCCAAATTTCAATTTGGTTAAATTTTCCATCCGTTATTTTGTTTAATATTTTTTGGGCTGCTTTTTCTTTATTGCTTATAATTCTTCCGTCTGGATAATCTTCATCTTCTTCCATAAATATATCTATATATAGTTGTTGTAATTTTATTATATCTTTTAATTCTATTTTTATTTTATCTTTCGTTTAAAACACCTCTATTTCATCAACTTTATCTATACTTACTGTTTCACAAACCACTAAATTAAACAAAGTAAATTGTTCTGTTTTATAATCTAATTTTAAATCTACTTCGCACATCGTTTGCTTTAAGCAGTCAAATATCCATAAAGGTAATTTGATGTATTTAGGATAATTATGATACTTTGAAATATAATCATGTATTCTATTATTAACAATACATTGTAGTTCCAAATATTCAATACTATCTTTAGTTGTTCTTTTATTTATTTTTTCTTTCACTATGTATCACTCTTCTCTTAATTATTTTTTTCTCCTATGTAATCAGCATAAATATAGCCTTTCCTTCTTACATTTTTGCAAAAAGCATTTATTCCGTCTGTTTCAATTATGTTTAAATAATATTCTATTAATTTTTGTGTTTCTGGATAAAATATTCTTTCTTTTCTACATTTATTGTAATATTTTAATGGTTCACTATATGACTTGTTATAATCTACTTTTTGCTTTGAATATACTATTCCAGCTCCTAACCAATCGCATATCATCTCAATTACATAATCGTACGGAATTTTACAAGGTGTATTTTTATAAGTTCCTATATTGTCAATCCAATATTCCCAATGATGTGGGTTATGTCCTTTATGGTGTTGCCATGCTAGACTATATTCTTTTTCTTTCTTTTCTGCATCAATTGGGCTGCTCGTCCCTTGAAAGTATTTTGCACTACTACAAAATTCGGTTATTCCGTATTTACTTAAATCATGCAATAATCCTCTTTTATATTTTCCACATTTAAAACAAAATTTCATAACATAAAATTTGTGCTTCGTTATAGTTTCAAAATGTTTTAAATATTTTTCTATATTACTCATATCTTATTTACTCCTTTCTTCTATTCAACATCTTCATCTCCATTCTTTTTAAATTTATTCTTAGTTTTTTGTGTCAAAGTATAAGTCTTGCAAAATAGATAAGGAGTAGATTCAGTATATAATCCATTATCGTATTCATCAAAAGCAGTTGGAATTTTCTCTATTTTTAAGTAGCCTTCTTCTGCTAATTGTTTATAAGCTTTTCTTATCTGATATGTAGATGTTTCCATTTTGTGAGCTAAAAAATCAGCTGAAATTCCATCTACCCAGCAACCTGCTTTCCAGAATTTGGTTTGCAAATCATAAAAAGTTTCAAGAACTTCTTCTTTGGATACCTTTTTATATTTATTCATCTTTTCCTCCTAATTTAGCTTATATAAAGTAACATCATAATCACTAAATACTTTTTCTATTATTTTTAAGCTCTATTGCAATTACTTTTTAATTATTTTTAAAATATTTTCAATATCTTCCTTTATTTTCCTTATAATTCATACATTGTTACATTTGTTAAACTATCCTTAAAAACTTCTCTTATTATCTTTTCAGCCATTCCATTTATTCCGTTCGCAATTCCATTACCTATATTTCTAGGTATTGCTATACTCATATTTCTTTCTCTAGCTTTCGCTTTTATATCTGTTAATGCAATTTCCATATTCAAATAATCTGTATCAAAGTTCTCTTTTTGACTAAACATATTAGCAACAATTTTGTCATCATCAGTAAAATAGAAGTGAACACTCCCACATAAGTTAGGGTAATAATTATGACATTCTCTGCAATAATTACTATACCCTTCTTCCAGCCCTTCATATTTTTCTGCAAGTTGCCTTGCTAGACCTCCTCCGCATTGTTCCGTGCACATTTACTTGATGGCATATAATATTTTCAGCGCAATTTAATATATTCCCTTGTTTAATTGTTATCATCTAATCACCTACTACTTCTTCATATACTTTCTCATCAAATTCTGGCAATGATTTTAAATAATCTACCATTTCTTTTGGAATTTTACTCCAAGCTGTTTTATTATCTACGTACATTAGCTCTGGGAATGCTATTGTATACCATTCTTTGTTCCCTTTTAATTGATAAAAATTAGTAAATTCAGGCACATAATTAAATTTCTTTATATTTTCCATAACCTCTTCAAATTTTTCTTTAGTTATTTTTTTATTAAATAGGTAAAATTTAGAGTTATCTATATTTGCGCAAAATATACAACGAGATAACGCTTCGCATCTCCTAACTGCATAACTACCACTTACTGCATTACTATAACTTACTGCATTACTATCACTTACTGCATCACTATCACTTACTGCATCACTATCACTTACTGCATTACTACCACTTACTGCATTACTATAACTTACTGCATTACTACTTCTTACTGCATTACTACCACTTACTGCATTACTCCAACTTACTGCATTACTACTTCTATCATATTTTTTTATTAAATCGATAAATTCCATAATATCATATTCTTTCACAAATTTTATTGTTCTGGCAACACTTTTTAATCCATCATCATTGTCTATACATTCATCATATGCTTCAACTTTAAAATATCTATTATAGCCAAGTGGTTCATAAAAATTAAATACGTTTGCAGGGTCTTTGCTGAAATGTAATCCCCATTTACACTCTTCTATATTTCCATCAACAGTAAAGATTTTACCTATTAAATCATCATCTTTCTTGCCATATTTAAAATTATCTCCACCATTCGTTGATAAATCATATTTAATAGCTTTATACCCCGTTGCTAAAAGCTTTGCATTTTTTCTTATTTTTTTTAATTCTTTTGTTTCCATATTATATTCCTCCATTTTCTAAGAATGGCCTATTTTCCAAAATATAGCCACCATTTATATATTGTTATATTTATTTTTTTTTCTTTAAGGTCCTTAATGTTGTTGTTATTTTCTATATATAAATTGATTTCTTCTTTTATGAGTTCATTACTATTTAGTTCTGGATATTTAATTATTAAGGTTGTTAAATCTGCATTTTCTATCAATTATTTATACGTATTCTCTTCATAATTCATATAATCTCTTACAGTTTCTTTTACTTTAGTTTCTATGTTTGTGTTTTCTTCTTGATACATTTCTATTTTTGCCTCTATAGTTCGTGTCCCTACTATTTGAGTAGTCAAAAAAACTATTGCTACAATACAAATTATTATAAAAAATGCAGAAATACTTGCAGCCTCATATTCATCTACATAAAATTCCAATGCAAGAATTATTATAAATACTATTAAATGGGTATTATCATAAACATTTCTCCTCTCATAAATAACTTTTTCCAAAAATTTTTCTAAAATCTTCTTCCGTTTTATTGTAATATTCCATAAATCTTCTTTGGCCTACTTTTTGCCATTCTTCACATAATTTTTTGTCAAAATGTATACCTTTGCAAGCATATTGATTGTGATGTAGTTCTTCACAAAGTGGTATTACCAGTCCATAATTTTTGCTTAATTGCCTATTTGCTGTACCGAAGAAAATTTCATGTTTATTCACATTTGATCTGCCACATATAATACAATGTTCTAAATCGCCAGTTAGTATTGAGTACCTCTGACTATCTAATATTTTTTTCATAGTTTATTACAAACCCCTCTAAATTACTTCCATCTAATTTTTCAGTTATTTCTATTTTTGCTCTTACACACTTTACTCTTTGTGTCTTAGGATATATCTCTTTTTTTATCATTTTTACCCCACATTTCCTTATACTTTGCTATTTGTTCTGGCGTATCCGTTGGTATACCTTGTGCTTTACATTCATCTACTAATAGATCAATTAATCTACTCATTTCTTTAGTATCATAAGAACTTGATCCATAGTATACTTTTAGATTTATATATCCTTCTATTTTATTTTTAGATATTTCTTCACAAATCCAACCTAATCCGTTTTTACTCCAACTTGTTTTAAATCTTTCAATTGCCTCATTTTTAATCGGCACTACATCAAACACACCTATTTCTCTTATATTTAATTGATATATTTCATTTGCTGACATATTTAGATTTTCAGCTAATTTATTTATTAATACCCAACAATACGCATTAGCGTCAAGGGATCTTTTATTTCTATGCTTTTTTGCCTCTATATCAAGTAATTCAACGTTTTCTATTTCTTCCAAACTTGTTATGTTATTATTAATTAAAAATGTTAATTTAGGTTTTTTAGTTATAAAATCAATACTTACATCTGCCAATTTACCTTGTAATTTCATAACTCCTCCTTTGCAATAACAGCACTCCTATACTTTCAATGTTGCTATGTATAAAAGTGCCATTTTTTTATTCTTTTGTTGCTGTCTTACCTTTATTTTCTTTCAAAGCATTTAATATTGAATCAAAATTTTGTACTTCTAATATTTTTGGTAAATTACCTAGTCTAGATTTTTTTACTATTGCTGTTGTACCATTTTCATTTTTTTCAAGTTGTATTACTATATCCATTAAATATTCAACAATTTCTAAAGTATCATATGTTTGGCCAACTGGTTGTAATTTACCGTCTTTATTGTCCCAAACATTTTTACTTCTTGCTACTAAAATCAAATTCATAGGTATATCTTTTAAATTATTTAGAACTTTTCTTGTTGTATCTCTCCTGTATGCAAACCACTTGGTCTTTTGTACTGGATTTAAAGTGTCTATTTTTTTTCCTATACTTTTTTCATATTGTGTTGCACAACTACTTTCAATTGTATCTAGCAAATCAGTCACTGGATCAATGATTAATGTTTTCCTGTCAGGATATTCACCTCGTATTATCTCATCAATTATATTCATTGTTAAATTTGCAGGATTGTTTGCTCTTTCATTTTTCCTATTTACCTCTGCTTTCCAAAAATCAAAATCATTTGCATATAATCTCGTACTACCTTCTAAATCAATTACTAATGGTTCAGGTGACGATAATGCAAACCTACTTTTTCCACTACCACTTTCTCCCCATACCATAACTTTTAAATTTACGTCATCTAAACTTGCTTTTTTTGCTAACATATTTTTCCTCCTATTTTATTCTTAAGCTTGTCTTATCCTCAATAAGTCTTGCACCTTCCACTTTTTTACCTGCTTTTAAATCATTTTTTATTGCAGTTTTATCTATTGCAACCGTTACTCTTTCTTTTCTGTACTCATCTGTTATTAATGCTTCATCGTATATTTCTACACTTATTGGATTTTTAGACACATACAAAGTTCCAAGCTCAGTATCTATTTTGAAAATATCAAGTCTTTCCATATTTTCTTTTACGTACTCTTTAAATTTATCAATTCTGTTATCTACAGTTTTTTTCATAGCCGTTAATCTATCTATTTCGTTTTTTATTGCTTCGCTCATTAATTCTGAGTTCCTTACATATCCAACTATGCTTGTACTTTTATTTTTTAATGCTAAAGCTAGTTCATTTCCTTGCTCCAAAATTTCCTCTTGTGTTAGCTCGCTGCTTTCTGCTTTTTCAAATAGTTCTATAAACTTATTCGTTATGTTATACAAACTTAATTTATTTTCCATAAAGCGCACTCCTCCCTTACGTTTTATCTCTTTTTTCAAAAAATGCCTTCACTTTTTTTAATGCTGTATTTATATCATTATCAAAGTTCTCTTTTTTTTCCTCGCACGCGTTTGTAGTATTATATATTATATTATTTATATTATCTTTTTCTTTTAGTCTATTTATGTCAGTCGTTTGTACTGCGTTTGTACCGCATTTTGTACTGCGTTTGTACCGACGTTTGTACCTGCTTTTGTACGGTACAAATTTTATATTTAGTACATTCACCTCTTTTTTTTGAAGTAACAAATTCAATAAGACCAAATTGTTTTAGTTCATTGCGTGCATTTACTAGAGCTTTCTCACCTATCCCTGTCAAACTACATATGCTTACATTCGTTCGCTGGAACCACTCCGACCAACTACATCTATTGTTTATCATCAACAATGTATGATAAAGCAATTGTGCGTTATTTGTTAAATGGTTGCACTGTAACAAATCGTAAAAATAGTTTAATTTATCTATATAGCTCATATGAACCTCTTTTCTACTATTGATTTTTGTTAATATTTATGTTATACTATTTCTATAGTGTTTTGATTTTGGTTTATCTATGCTCGTAGATAAGCCATTTTTTATTTTCCATAAAAATTCTTGCTTTATATATTCTTCTTCTTGCTTCCTGTATGCCTTTCTAAGCTCCCATACATTTATTTTCAATTTTTTATCTTCTTCAATCCAATAATTCACGAATTTGATTAAAAAATATAATGTAATTTGCAATATTACAAAATATAATATTTTATATACCATCAGATTCCTCCTTTTTTAAGAAAAAATTACAAGTTCTCAATTTGTTGTAAAATTTTATATCTACTCCACTTTTCAAATATTTGCAATATATACTTTCAATTTTCTTTCTATCGTTAAACTTTATATCAGAATATAAACAATTTTCACATTTCATCTTATACCCCATATCGATTTTATTATATATACAATGTTTTACCTCATCTTTTCTATTTATTATCATTTTCTTCATCATCTATTTTAATATCCTTTTCCACAATATTTCTTTCACTTACAACAAATTCTACTACTTTTAATACATCATATTTTGTAATACATTTTGACTCGTACACTAAATTCATTAATTTTGTTTGTATTTGATCTAAACTTTCTACAAATGACTTTTGCATTTCTACCTGATAATCCATATTTCTACCTCCTAATCTATTTCAACATGATTTTTTCTACTTCTTTATATAAACTTATATTAAAAATTCTGTATACAGTAGCCTGTACAATTATACTTAAAACTAATCCGTGGCAAACTTAAATATATCATTTTTGCCATGCACATTATTACTAAATACATAACGTTCATTATTTTTCCCCCTTAAGAACATACTTTATCTTTCACATAGAACGTATCTCTCACTTATTCCTTCTAATTTTTCATTAATATATATTTTTTAAATTTTACTTTAACTCCATTTCTATTTTTCTTTGTTATCCAATCTTCTTCAAATTTATATCCACCTTTCTTTAGCTGATATACTTTATCTGATAATCTTGTATCTCCGTAAAGTCTAAAGCTATCCCAGCTTGTTAAACTTTTATATTTAAGAAAATGGTCTAAAATTATTTGTTTTTGTGTTTTCATATATTCCCTCTTTCCTACATTTTACTTTTAAATATGTTTCATCTTAACACCGTCAGTAAATAATTTATCTATATGTACTTTTGCAAGCCTTGTATATTTACCAATATTTACTACTTTATCTTTTAGTAAAGTGTTATATATTTTATCTACTTCTCTTTTACTTAAACCATAATGCTCTTGTGCTTCATCTCTTGTATAAAATATATCTTCTCTTTGATTATCTAGTTTTTGATTAATTTCTGTTAATAATTCAATTACTTCTTCCACATTTTTCACCTACTTTCTATTTTAATTTTCTAATTTTGAAATTTTATCTAATGTTAATTCTATTTTCATTTTTTCACTTCCTTATCTTTTGGTAGTTTTTTTTACCTTAATTGTATAAAATTATATAATTTTCATAGTTTAAACCATTAATTTTGCAAAAAGATATAATTGAACTACAAACTTTTGGGCTACTAGATGCAATTTTGCCATTTAAAATTGCTGATAAATACTCTCTATTAACCCCTATTTTTTCAGCAAAAAATGATCTGTTATTTCTAAATTCAGTAATAATTAAATTATTAACAGCATCTATATTTACTCTCATTTTATCCCTCCTTCAATTTGGTAATTTTTTTAACCAAAATTATTCTATCATACTATAAATATGTTGTCAATATTTTTGGTAGTTTTTTTAACATTTTTTCTTGTTTTTTTTCTCAATATGCGTTATAATGGAATTAGGAGGAATTTTATGTTTGATAGACAAAAATTTTCAGAAATATTTAAATCTATATATAATAAATATGATAATCAAAGGGATTTTGCAAGTGCAACTGGAGTTAATAGGGCATACATATCTCAATATATGAATATGAAGTTAGAAAATCCACCATCTCCTGATATATTAAAAAAGATAGCAAATAACTCTAAAGGGCTTACTACCTATATGGAATTAATGATGATATGCGGATATATTACAAGTGATAATTTAGAAGAAAGAAATAAAACTTTAAAACTTTATAAGGTTATAAGAGACTTAAAAATCAAAGTTGAAGAAAAAATAGCATCAACAGAATTAACAAATGATGAAAAATTAGTAGTAACAAAATATGTTGATGATAAATTTAAAAATATAGATTTTAATTCTAACCAAGTGAAACAAATTACAATTTTTAAAGATATTATGGATAAATTCAAAGAAATAAATAAAATTCCAAATATAGACAATAAGAAGGTATATGATTATTGTATGAATAAACTTATATTAAAAACGGGAAATATGATTATATTTATATATGATTCTGATATTTACAGGGATTATATTTCAAGTGATAATTTTGAGTTATATGAAAATGCTAATACAAATGATAAAACTCCATCAAGAACACAAAATTCGGCAACATATAATACGACAAGGATTCCAGTACTTGGATCAATTCCAGCAGGTATACCTATTGAACTAATACAAGACATTATAGACTATGAAGATATTTCAGAGGATATGCTAAGAGGTGGTAAAGAGTATTTTGCACTTAAAGTAAAGGGAAATTCAATGTGGCCTAAATATTTAGATGGTGATACTATTATTGTATTAAAGCAAGATAATTGCGAGAGTGGCGAAGACTGTATTGTAATGGTAAATGGCAACGACGGTACTTTTAAAAGAGTTATTAAAAAGGATACTGGTATAATTTTAGAACCTATCAATCAGCAAGAATACAATTCTGTGAGCTATTCTAACGAAGATATCGAGAAATTGCCTGTCAGAATATTAGGTGTTGTAAAAGAACTTAGAAGAAGTATTTAATATAAAATATTTAAAATAATTGTAAAAACAAGTAAATTATATAAAGAATTTGGAAGGAAAAAGGTAATTAGATGAATAAAAAAATAAAATAAAATGTAGGAGGTGCTATTAGTGGAAGAAAATGAATTAATTGATAAAATGTTAGAAAAATCAGAAGAAGCCTTTTTATTAGCTATAGAGATGTATAATAAACCGACTATTAAATATAGGTTAGAAAGTTTTGCTTTTTTTGTATGTAATGCTTGGGAATTACTATTAAAATCTTATATTATAAAAATATATGGAATATCAAGTATATACTATAAAGATAAACCAGACAGAACCATTTCTCTATCTGATTGTACAAAAAAAGTGTTTACAAATGATAAGGACCCTGTAAGGAAAAATTTAGAAATCATTGTTGATCTTAGAAATACTTCTACACATTTTATAATACAAGAAATGGAAAATATTTATTTGCCATTTTTACAAGCAAATACTTTGAATTATTCTCAAAAAATGTTTGATTTGTTTAATATAGATATCACAAAAAGACTTGAAACATCTTTTTTATCTTTAATTACTAATACCACTGAAGCAAGCGAAACAGATATTTTAAGTAGATATGGAAACGAAATATTTAATAAATATAAAAAATTAAAAAATGATGCTACAACCTTATTAGAAAATGAAAATAATAATAAATTAGCTATAAATATAAATTTAAATTTAAAAGTTGTTAAAAATATCAAAGATGCACAATTAACTTTTTCAATTGCAGAAAACGCTAAAGATGCAATTTATTTTATTGATAAAGTTAAAGATATAAATACAAGTTATCCTTATTCTCAAAAGAGTGCTAGAGAACTAATAATGAAAAATTTAAAAAGAAAAAACATGGAAATAAACTTGCATCAAACTAATTTTGGATTAATATGTAATAAATTTAATTTAAAAAATAATGAAGATTATTTTTATTTTCATTCTCTCACAAAAAGATATGCATGCTCACAAAAATTAATAGATTTTGTAACAAATCTTATTGTTAATGATCCTAATATAATAGAAAAGTTAAAACAAGAAAATAAAAAATAGGAGTTAACCCCAGGGGCAAAGGATTCTAAATATACAAATGTATATCTACTCCCATTCGGGAACCCAGCCTTATCCATCACAAGTTAACTCTATTATATATATTATATCATATTTTAAAAATTATTCAAGCTTTATACAACTTGTAATTAAACTCACATATTTTTGCAATATAATTGAAATAAAAAGATAATGTACTCCCTCGCCAAAGCTTGTACATTATCTTCCACACACACTTGAAAAGTGCTTATGCATTAATTATAGTACATTTTTATGCTCTTTTCAAGAAACATTAGTTTGAAAGGAGCGATTTTTATGGGAAAAAGAGGAAATGGCGAAGGATCAATTTACTATTCTGAAAAATTAAAAAGATGGATTGGACAATATACATACAATGGGAAAAGAAAATCTATATATGGTAAAACTAGAACAGAAGTAAAGGATAAATTAAATAAAACTTTAGTAAACATTGTAAATAACAAATATATTGATAAATCAAATTTTACTTTAATTGATATAATTAATATGAATATTGAAGAACAGTTTAAAAGTAATAAAATAGCACAAGCAACCTATAATAGAAAAAAAGAAACAAAAATGATTATAGAAAAATATGAAATTGCTAAAATTTCTATACAAAAAATAACACCAAATACAATTAATCAATTTCTATTAAATATATCAAATTATTCTAATTCTGTTATTTCTAAGGTATCTCAAATGATAAAACTTGCTTTTGATAAAGCTCTAATTTTAAATATAGTTAATAATAATCCATATAATATAAAAGGGTTAATTAATATTCCAAAAAGTTCAAAACAAGATAAAAAAATTGATGCTTTAACAGTTGATGAAGAAAAATTATTTATTAAAGAATTAGAAAAAAAATATGATAAATATACAAACATATTTTATATAGCAATATATACTGGAATGCGAATAGGTGAAATACTTGCATTGTCGCATGCTGATGTAGATTTAGAAAAAAACATAATTCACATCAATAAAACTTTAACGAAAGACATCAACGACAAATATGTAATTGGAAATTCCACAAAGACATCAACAGGTAATAGAGATATACCTATAACTCCTTTAATAAAAAACATACTATATGACGCACTTAATTGCAAAAATGAACCAATTTTTAGTTCAAATGGTAAAATTATAGCACCATCTACTATAAACTCACATTTTAAGAAAATATGCAAGAACGCTAATATAAAAGTTATAATCACGCAAAAAAGAAAACACAAAGAAGATGAGAAAAAAGTAAATTTAAAATCCAGTCAAGTAAACACACATATGTTAAGACATACTTATGCAACAAGATGCATTGAAGCTGGAATGAATGCGACTGTTCTATCTAAATTATTAGGCCACGCTAATATAGATATTACACTTAATACTTATACATCTGTTTTTAACAAATTTAAAGATGATGAAGTTTGCAAATATATTAATTACATTTCCAAGTTGCATTAAAATTGCATTAAAGTTTTGATGAGCCATTGAAAAATAAACATTTATAATAACTTTATAATGGCCAAGGACACGCAAAAAAATACAGGTTAGAAATTTGTTTTCTAACCTGATATTTTGGTGCGAGTGACCGGAGTCGAACCGGTACGGGTTTTGAAGCCCGCAGGATTTTAAGTCCTGTGCGTCTGCCTATTCCGCCACACTCGCAAGTAAAAAATAACTTTTACATCATTAATTATAACAAATAATGTTTATAATGTCAATAACTACATTGAAAATTTCATGAATTTTCAACTACATATTCAATTTAAAAGTAAAGGCAAAAATGAAATTATCCAAATTTGCATTTACTTATAAAATTTTGCATTTAACTTTTTATTTAACTAATTTATGATTAATTTATGATTTATGATTAATTTGTTACTATTCAAACTACCTGAAAAAAACTAATATAAAATTTTAGTTACAGAATTATGTGTTTTTGTAAATAACTAATTTAAATTCTTTTAATACTACATATTGAATTTTCAACGTTTGTGCACACTAACTAATCAAAAGAGATGAGTTCTTTATTCAAATTTACTTCTTTTTTTGTTGGAGTATTAAATTTTGTAATTTTTTTGTTACAGACTTTTTATCCTAATTGTTGTATAATTATTTTAGAAGGTTGTGGTGACAAATAAAAGTAGAGCTGCTTTAGAAACAGAAACTATGAATTAAAGCAAAAAATTAAATTATTGCAAACTAAATATAAACAAGAACTTGATAATCCTACTTTCTTCATAAATATCACTTTAAATCAATATGATCTAATCTTTATGATACAAAGCAATTATATATTTAATAATTTTCAAAGGAGGTACGCAAATGAATGAATTTTTTAAAAAAATGGTATACAATATAAAGTATGGAAGAAAGTTCAAAAAATTTAATATTGACAAGAGTTTTTCTGATAGATTAATATCTTATAGCAAAGATTCATATGAAAGAGAAATTTTTGAGCTTATCAATAAAAGTCAAAGTCAAGAAGATTTTTCAAACAATATAAGAAATTATTTTAAATCAAAAGAGAAAAGTATTTATGCAAGTGTATTACTAATAGGTAATGTTACTGGAAAATATATCTTTAATTGTTGTTATAGTGAGTCAGTTAAAGGATTAAATATAGATGCTTTTTCAAGAGAAAATCAAGAATTATTACAAGAACTAAAATCACATTTTACAGAATATATTATAAATAATAATAAACATAAAAATACATTTGCAGAAAGAATAAAAGTTGGAGAGTCAAGCATGAAAGATTTATCACAAGATATAAATGAAGCAGAATTAATTAGAGATTTTGAAAAAGTTTTAAATGGAGATGAAACAAACGATAATTATTCTAAACCTCCAATAATAGAAAATTATTTAATGAAAACAATAGGAATATATTCAAAAGATGATATAAAAAATAATTTTGACTTTATTTTATATGATATAGATAACTCTAATACTAATAGTTTAGATGAAAGAAGAAAAAAATACATGCTACATAATAATTTATCAAACAATCAGTTAAGAAAAATAGATGAATTTAGCATTTTAAAACAAAGATTGCAAGAAATAAGTGGAAAAGAATCTGGACAATTGTTATTAAGATTAAGTGCGATAGAAAATAATTTAGATGAAAATATTTCTGAATTAGAAGATATTTATGGAGATTATGAAACATTATATAGGCAAGACTTAATTGATAAATTGTATGTGCCTAAAGAAGATATTACAGTCATAGAAAACTATGAAGATTTAAGGCCTCAATTAATTCATCAATTTATAAGAGATCCAGAAAAATTTAGAGATCTTGAAATTGAAAAAAATAAGGAAAGAATTATTTCTGAAAGAACAAATGGAAATGATAGTAAAGAATTAACTAATGATGAACAAATTAAATTGAACAAATTAATAAACCAAATAGATGTAAATCTTAATAGATACAAAGTAAATTATACAACAAATGGAAAAGGGACATGTTATTCTGATTCTTCAGGGTTCGATTACTATACCTCGGATACAACTAATCAAATATCTGCTTCTATATTCAAAGGCGATGAATTCATTCATTCTCCATCTGTTGGAATAATTGGAATAGGATTCAATAAAGAAACCTTAACACCAGAAGCAATTGCAATTTCCTCAAGTAGTTACAAAACAACTAATATGGGACTTAATAATTTAGAGTACAACGAAAAATATGAATTTAAAGAAATGAGTTCGCCTTTTTCAGAACTACTAAATACAAATGGGCAATCAGAAATTGTTATGCACAGAAGAGGAATGGATTTTGATACTAAAGCAAGCTATATATTTGTAAAAATAAACAGTTCTGATCCTAAACAAACTGACAAAATAATGAAAGAAGTAGAACAAATTAGAGAAAAAGAAGGCTTAAAAGTTGTAATATATGATACATATAAAATTGAAGAATCTTTAGAGCAAAATAAAGTAGATCAATATAAACAAGAAGAACGAGGATTATAAAAGTTATTAGTTTACTTATAAATACATTATATATATTTTTGGGATTTATAGGAAATTTAATATATTTTAATAACTTGATATTTGCATTAACGCTAAAAATTTATGTTATATAATATTCGTTGGGATGATAAAATTCATCCCAACATTATTTTACAAAAAAATTGTATTTAAAACAAACCAATTGTTAAATAATGTTACTAACATACACATTAAGATAAGCTGTTGTTCTCCCATCAAAAAAAGATTATTTACATAAACAAAAAGATGAACCTCTTAAGTATCCACCTTCTTTGTTCTAATTTCTAAGTAATTTTTAAAATTTCAACATAAACTATTAACTTAAAACCAATTATATTTTCATGTATTATATCACCATTAACACGAATATTATAAAATTACGAAATAACTCAAGTAAAATTAGTTTTTATTACATTGTAATAACTGATCATATCATCTAACCTATCAATTAAATCATCATCATAACAAAACAAAAAGCGTTCTATCATGCTACAATATGATGACATTTCTGGGTACTCATTTGCAATTACAAATAACAATTGCACTAAACTGCTGTCGCAGTGGTCATTTAAGTTAGTATAACACTAAATAG
>OJNH01000986.1_pt1 | contig 24103 bp, 20 predicted proteins | sample 1597361 | NCBI WGS metagenome assembly OJNH01 (sample SAMEA2452136, study PRJEB22498) | human gut metagenome | biome: human feces; feature: human gut; material: feces | place: Australia | collected 2012
TTTTGAAACGCATCGTTTTTGTTAAGCGGCACGTCTGGTTTTTCCGGATTTACATTGCCTTCTTGTTGGATAAAGGTATATCCGGAATCTGGATGACTTATCCTATAGGGTTTACATGTGCTGTTTGCCTTCTTGGATTACGAACGTATAGAGTAATGGGTTTCAGAAAACAATCTAAATAATTTTGAAAATACTGTATAAATATTTTGTTTCTTATAAATATAAAAAAGTTATTTGGCATGTAATGAAATGCAGCCGGCCAATTTGTGATTATGACATCGTAATTTGGCTGGCTACTTTTGTATTCGGTGATTTTTATGAGTAGCGGCAGATCTTTTTTCTCATGCAGAAGAAAAAGCGTTTTCCGCAGAATCATTGCTGAGCTTTCTGTCATTGATGGCTTTGTTAGCATTAGACCTTATTATATTCTATTAGATTTACTTATATGAGTTCATGTTTTCCTGCAAAAAAACAAAGTTTTTTTGTAAATTTGTATGGTGTGATAAGTTATCTTTATAAAGAGCTTTGATCTTTTAAAAAACAAATCAATATATGGTGCAGATTTTAGTAATAGATGACGAAGAACCTATTCGTAAATTATTGGCTCGAATTATAGAATTGGAAGGTTATAAGGTATCGACAGCAAGCTGTTGCAGCGAGGCGTTGCAACAGCTGCGGAAACAACAATATGACGTTATTCTCTGTGATGTGTTTTTACCGGATGGTAACGGTGTGGATTTTATTTTTGATATAAAAAAATATTCCGATGATGCGGCCATAATCCTATTAACGGCACATGGAAATATTGAAGATGGTGTACAGGCTATAAAAAACGGGGCATTTGACTACATCACCAAAGGAGATGATAATCGTAAAATTATTCCCACCATAAATCGTGCAGTGGATGAAACAGAGAAAAGAAAAGGTAAGAAGTCAACTTCTGTAACATATTCTTTTGACTCGATTGTTGGTAATTCAAAAGAACTCAAACAAGCCATAACACTGGCACAGAAAGTGTCAAAGACAGATGCTGCCGTACTGTTGACCGGAGAGACGGGTACAGGAAAAGAAGTTTTTGCCCATGCTATCCATCAGGCCAGTCAAAGATCCGCACTGCCTATCATAGACATCAATTGTTCAGCCTTTAGTAAGGATTTGCTGGAGAGTGAGTTATTTGGATATAAGGCAGGAGCTTTTACCGGTGCATTAAAGGATAAAAAAGGGCTGTTTGAAGTTGCTAATAATGGAACGATTTTTTTAGACGAAATCGGAGAAATGGCTTATGATTTGCAGGCTAGACTTTTACGTGTTTTGGAGACTGGAGAATACATAAAAATCGGTGATACCAAGCCTACAAAGGTAGATGTCAGAATTATATCGGCAACAAACAGAGATTTAAGGAAAGAAATAGAAAATGGTCATTTCCGTGAAGATTTATATTTCCGTTTATCGGTTTTTCAGATCAACCTGCCTCCGTTGAGAGAAAGAAAAGATGATATTGAAAGTCTGTCATATCTGTTTCTGGATAAATTTGCCAATAAGCTCAATAAGAAAATTGTTGGAATAACTCCAGAAGTACTTAACATATTAAAAAACGCGGAATGGAAGGGAAATGTAAGAGAACTTAGAAATGTTATTGAAAGATGTTCTATTGTATGTGAAGACGAAATCACATTTGAAGATTTACCATTGGATTTACAAAGATGCAAATCGGATGTAACATCGATGAAAGATAGTTTCGAGCTGGCAGAAATCGAACGGATGCATATTATCAAAGTATTACAATATACAAATGGTAATAAAACGGAAACAGCACGTCTTTTAAAAATAGGACTGGCTACTCTTTATCGTAAGATTGAAACTTACAAAATCATTGTATGATAAAAAATAACCGTTTATAGGCATACAGGTAAATGCTTATAAACGGTTTTATGAAAGAATAAGAAAGAATATATCTGATTATGCTTTTAAACGTAATGTAAAACAGCTTCCTTTTCCCACTTCGCTTTCTACTGTTAAAGTACCACCGTGTGCTTCTACGAAATCCTTTGAAATGGATAATCCCAGTCCACTACCTTGGACTTTTGTACCGGGAACCCGGAAATAATGATCAAAGATACTTTGATGGTATCGGGGATCTATCCCCTTGCCGAAATCACGTACATACATTTCAATATAATTATCCTCTGTTTGGCGGGCGCCAATAATTATACGACCTTTTTCAGGAGAATAACGAATGGCATTCGAAAGCAGATTGGTCAGTACCCAGGCAATTTTTTCGCTGTCAACAAATAATTTGCCTATTTTATTTTCAGGGTATTGTACCTCTATCTGTATGTTGAATTTTTCGGCTTGTACCCGATTGGCCTTTATGGCATATTCAATTAATTCTATTGGTTTTGTAATACGGGGTTTGAGTTGCAGTTTACCGGACTCTACCTGTGTCATGTTAAGCAGTTCACCAGTGATGTTAAGCAAACGTTCACTATTGTCCTGAATACTTTGTGCCAATTCTTTTTGTTCATCGTTCAAGTCACCGACTCTACTGTCTTCAAGCAACTGCAAACTCATCATGATTGCGGAAATAGGTGTTTTCAGTTCATGCGATATTGTTGAAATAAAGGTTGTCTTGGCAGAATCCAGTTCCTTGAACTCCGTGATATTTTTAAGCATGATGACATATCCTTCGTTTATCGGATCGGACAGATTATCACCAGACTTGCTAATTTGCATGGATTTCATTTGAAAATAACTTTCCTTATTGTCCGCATATATTTTTAATGGTTCCGTTTTGCTGACTTTGTTTTCTCTTTGCGAGTCCATGAGTTCGCGTATGAGTCTTCTTAACAAATCATTCCTGATAGAAATATCCTGAGCTGGTTTTTGTAAGACTTCTTCACGCTTTAAATTAAGGACATTCAAGGCTTCATCATTTATAAATAAAATGGTCAGTTCATTATCCAAGCCTATTATAGGTTCTTTTACGCTGTTAATAATGGTTTCCATATAATTTTTAGCAGCCTTGATTTGTGCCAGCGTACTGGAATGATAATCAGACAAACGTTTGGCCATTCTATTGAAGTTTTCAGAGACTTCAGCAAATTCATGGCTTTCCAGATTTAATCTGCACTCATAATTATGATTGGCAATGTCTTTTATTCCGTCAATTATTTCTTTGATTGGCTTGTTAAAATATGACGGAAGAACTGCCAGCATGAAAATACCTATTACAATACAAAAGCCTCCAATAGTCGAGATCCAAAGTAATGCACGATGCAGTCCCGGACCCGCAGCAGGACTGTTGGGTTCTGTAGCCGTTAAGATTTGCAAGTTTACGATGGAGAGTGAAACCAGAAGCACAATCATAGCAACAAGTGCTCCTATTACCAGGGTCAATTTTGTCTTTATATTCATAACACATGTTTTATTGCGGAAAGATAATCAATTTTATATCCATTTCTGAAAGATTTTTAAGAAAATATCCATAACGACTTATTTTAAAGATTTTGCTCCAGTTTAAAGTCGGTTGTCCAATACAGACTGTTGTGACATGGCGTTCACGACATACATTAAGAATAGCCTGTATGATATTGGGTGATGCAACTTGTATCAATTCGCCGCCCAGTTCGGTTACCAGTTTGAAATGGTTGAGCAGATGTCTCTGAACAGATAAATTGATTCTGTCGGGACTTTCAGAAGGTGTTTGAACGTATAAAGCCAGGAAATCTGTATTATATCGGGAAGCCAGTCGTGCGGTACGGCGTATGATATGTCTTGGTGTCTTTTCATTACTGCTTATACAAGCAAGATACAGTTCCCTATGAATGGCCTTCTCTTCCGGAATTACTTCTGTTTCAACTTTCTTCTCAACTCTGAATGCCACCTCCTTGAGAGCCAGTTCTCGTAGTTGAAGAATATTTTCTGTCTTGAAAAAATTATTAAGAGCAGTTTGAATTTTCTCCGTTTTATATATTTTTCCGGCTTTTAAGCGATTAATAAGCTCCTCTGCCGTCAGATCGATATTGACTACCTCATCCGCTTCCTCCAGAACCTTGTCTGGAATGCGTTCTTTCACTTCAATTCCGGCTATGCCTTTAATGTCCTCATTCAGACTTTCAATATGTTGAATGTTTACAGCAGATATGACATTGATTCCGGCCTCCAGAAGATCCATTACGTCTTGCCAGCGCTTTTCATTTCGGCAACCGTTAACATTGGTATGTGCAAGCTCATCCACTATTACCAACTCAGGATGCAACTGAAGAATGGCATCCAGGTCCATTTCCTCAAGTTCTTTTCCTTTATAAAATATTTTTTTTCGTGGAATGACTGGCAGGCCTTTCAGTAGTGCATCTGTACCGGCCCGTCCGTGTGTCTCAACATAACCGATCTGTACGTCAATTCCGTTATCCAGCATTTCATGAGCTTCTTGCAACATCTTATAGGTTTTACCTACACCGGCAATCATGCCAATGTAGATTTTAAAAGCACCTCTTTGCGAACGTTTTATCAGATTGAGGAAACGACATACGCTTTCTTCTTTATTCGTCATTATTTTTTATATGAATTGAAGATTCAGCATAAAGTATACAAATTTAAAATGATTTTATTGATTCATATCAATAATCACTCCAAAAACGCTTATAAAATAAAAGCAGGATACCAAATATTTCCAGTCGCCCGATAAGCATAAGAGCTGAAAGAATCCATTTTGCAGCATCGGGTAGGGCAGACCATGAAAAAACAGGTCCAAAGGCTCCAAGTCCAGGTCCGACATTGCCTATCGCAGACACAACCGTACTGAAAGACTCCGTTAGACCTACTCCCAGACACATCAGCAAAGTCCAGCCTATAAATATACATATCAAGTATGTAACAAAAAACGTATATACCAATGCCGACGTTTGTACTGAGACCTGACTGTTATTTATATGAACCGGTAAAACGGCTCTGGGATGCAACATTTGTTTGAACTGGTTCTTTATATTCTGAAACATGATCATTAAACGTAAGTTTTTAACACCGCCACTGGTTGAACCTGTACAACCACCAGATATCATGGCAAAAACAAGTAACATCCAGGTGAATGAAGGCCACAAGTTATAGTCGTCTGTAGCAAAACCACACGACGTGTGAGTTGTTGCTACTTGAAATAGAGCCTTACGAAATGCTGTTTCAAGATCATAATAATCTGTTATAAATAGGGCGGATGTAATTATAAAAGTAAGTATTGCTATTGATGAAAGAAACCAGTGCAGTTCTCCATCTTTAAGCAATTTCTTATATTTACCATTCAGTGCGAGATAATACAGGGAAAAATTAACACCGGATAGAATCATAAAGATAGATATGACATATTCCATATATGGTGAATTCCAATATGATATGCTATCCTGTTTAGTTGAAAATCCACCTGTTGCCGTAGTAGCAAACGATTGGCACAAGGCATCAAACAGATTCATGCCACCAAGCATCAATAATATGGTTTCCAGTAAAGTCAGTCCTATATAGATAATCCATAAGCAACGTGCCATAACCTTGATTTTAGGGTGGATTTTATCATGTGTGACCCCGGTTGCTTCTGATAAGAAAAGCTGTTGGCTGCTGCCACTGAATAATGGAAGCAATGCTATGGTAAAAAGAACTATACCCAATCCTCCAATCAATTGCGTAAAACTGCGCCAAAAGAGTAGTCCATGTGGCAATGATTCTATATTATCCAGGATGGTAGCCCCAGTTGTAGTAAAACCCGACATGGTTTCAAAGAAAGCGTCGGCAATTGAGGGTACGTACCCACTTAAATAGAAAGGTAACATCCCTAGAAGCGTAAATAATATCCAAGAAATACTTACTATACAATATCCGTCACGTCTGGAGATGCTGTTACCTTTACGGTTGCCTGCCAGTACCATAATTCCGCCTATAACCATGTTGATTAACATGGTCCAGACAAAATGGATATAGCAACTTTCGTGATAAATAACCGAAACACCGGCACAGATGGCAAACAGTCCAGCTTCAACTAAAATCAGTATGCCCAAAACATAAGAAACAACTCCCCAATTAATAAGGTCGTCTTTCCTGTTTTTAAATGAAAATGAATTTGTCTGACAAGTATCCTTCATATAATATATCTTTTATTGAATTATAGGCAAAATTCATGCCACAGAGAGGGTAAATTTATAATTCGTTAATTTACAAAAAGTTATAAAAATGAGTTTTTTATTTAGACAATTTACCCTTCTCATTATGATAAGCATATACTTCCATAATGAGAAGGGTAACACGGGCAAACTATTAAAATCCCAGACTCAATCCTGCTACGAGGTAAATACGATCATACGTTGGTGCTACAATAGCTTGTATAAACACAGGAACTGAAAATTTATCAGTAACGGTTATATCCTTATTGGCTTTTAAAGAAAAGTCTGTAAATGCAGCCTTATCATGGTAATATCCTTTCCATGGGGTAAAGCCTATTGCAGAAGTAAGTGTAATATCTGCCGGTAATGAAATGGGATATGATACATTAATATAGGTAGAACCTTGAAGCTTTCCTTCTTTATTTTTATCAGCTCCAGCAAACATCGTACTCCATGAGAGGTTCAGGGGAAAGGAGTTGCCAAAGCAATATGCCAAAGTGCCTTCAAAGTAATGAGAATCTTTATAATGTCCGTATGGCTGGTTTACTCCGGACCACCAATAATCAGATACTGTTATAGAAAAATTATTTAATGAATAACCCAAATTTATGTCGAGCTCTTTAGCGGGTGATGCAACATTCCATCTGCTTAATGTCTGACTGCCCCATATATTAATATTAAAGCCTGAATATCTCAATGATAATGATGGCTGTACAGAAAAACCTGAATTTTGGTCAGCTCCACGCCATATATAGTCAGAAACAAAGTCCGCCTTAGCATTAACTGTCAATTTGTTCTGGCCATAAATCGATTCCGGAAATAGTATGGCAACCCCTATTAAGGGCATTATTATTTTTGTAATTATTCTCTTCATAGTCATGATAATATATCACATACACACTTTAGTACGATTTTTCTCCTGTTTCCCGTACCTGCCATCACTTTCAGATACGGAAATATTATAGGAGAAAATACAATGAGGTATATTGAAAGAAACCTGTTATTTATTGGTTGATAGTCGGATTGGCTTCTTCCATAGCCACATTAAGTTTTAATACATTAATTTTTGCAGGGCCGAATAAGCCGAACAAAGGTTTTTCTGTCATCTTGTCGATAATGGCCTTAACATCAGATTCACTCATTCCTCTGGCCTTTGCAACCCGTTTTACCTGTACATACGCACATTCAGGTGTTATGTCAGGATCAAGACCGGAAGCACTTGCGGTAACCATTTCTGCAGGAACATCTTCGCGCTTCAAATACGGATGATGAACCAGAAAAGTATCAATTCTTGCTTCTACCTCCGCAAGATATTCCTCATTAGTAACTCCCTTATTGCTACCGGCTGAACTTGTACCTTCATATCCGGAACCCGCACATGAAGGTCTGCCCCAGAAGAATACATCTTTAGTGAAGATTTGTCCGACGTTTGCCACACCTACAACCTTACCGTTGAGTTTCACCGTTTCAGCATTTCCTCCTTCACCAGGAGCTGCCAATTGTGCGAAAAGCCATAATACCAATATATAACATACTGAAAAGAACACACAAAACACCAATGTGATTCGGATTGATTTCATTAAATTTTTCATAACCTTCTTTTTTTGTTTTTATTATTAGAAAAATAATCCTACGAATAAATCTATAAGTTTGATACCCACGAAAGGTGCAATAATACCACCCACGCCATAGATAAGCAGGTTCCTGCGGAGTAAAGCGCTGGCTCCGATCGGCTTGTATTCAACTCCCTTAAGAGCCAAAGGTATCAGAACAGGGATAATTATGGCATTGAATATGATAGCCGAAAGTATTGCACTTTCAGGACTATGCAATCCCATAATGTTAAGTGCTCCCAGCTGTGGAACGGAAGCCATAAACAATGCAGGGATTATAGCAAAGTATTTGGCAACATCGTTGGCAATAGAAAATGTGGTCAGCGTACCACGCGTCATAAGCAACTGTTTACCTATTTCTACAATCTCGATAAGTTTTGTCGGATCGTTGTCAAGGTCAACCATGTTGCCGGCTTCCTTTGCAGCCTGAGTACCACTATTCATGGCTACACCCACATTAGCCTGTGCAAGAGCCGGTGCGTCGTTTGTTCCGTCACCCATCATTGCAACCAGCTTGCCTGCTGCCTGTTCCTTCTTAATGTAATTCATCTTATCTTCCGGTTTGGCTTCCGCAATAAAATCATCTACTCCGGCTTTCTCTGCAATATACTTTGCTGTCAAAGGATTATCGCCTGTAACCATAACCGTCTTTACACCCATCCTGCGCAGACGTTCAAAACGCTCCTCAATGCCCGGCTTGATAATATCCTGCAACTCGATTACTCCGGCTATTTCCTTATTGATACATACCACCAATGGAGTTCCGCCATTGCTGGTGATTCGTCTGATGATTTCCTCTGTTTCTTTGGGAAACTCATTCCCCGCTTCGCTTACCATATTACGAATTGCGTCAAAGGCTCCTTTCCGGATTTGAGTACCATCTTTCAAGTTTATTCCTGAACATTTCGTTTCAGCCGTAAACCTGATCATGTGAGCTCCTTCCGTGTTTAAGTTATGCATACGCAATCCTTGTTCACGTCCTAACTCTATAATAGATTTGCCCTCCGGTGTATCATCAGAAACAGAAGACAGCATACACGCTTCAATAAAACTGCGTTTGTCGAGGCCTGTTACCGGATAAAAATCCGTTGCTTTGCGGTTACCTATTGTTATGGTTCCGGTTTTGTCCAAAAGAAGTGTATCTACATCGCCCGCTGTTTCAACCGCTTTACCGGATTTGGTGATTACATTGGCACGTAACGCACGATCCATTCCGGCTATGCCTATGGCAGAAAGCAAACCACCAATCGTAGTAGGAATCAAACATACGAAAAGTGAAAGGAAAGCAGCAATGGTAATGACAGTATTGGAGTAGTCGGCCATCGGCTTAAGCGTGATACAGACTACAAGGAATACCAACGTAAATACGGCCAAAAGAATGGTAAGAGCTATCTCATTCGGTGTCTTCTGACGACTTGCCCCTTCTACCAATGCGATCATCTTATCCAGAAAGCTTTCTCCGGGCTGAGTAGTCACAACAACCTTAATATGATCCGAAAGGACTTTAGTACCACCCGTCACAGAACTCTTGTCGCCGCCAGCTTCACGAATGACTGGAGCCGATTCGCCCGTGATGGCACTTTCGTCAATTGATGCCAGACCCTCTATGATCTCACCGTCAGCAGGAATGACATCACCTGCTTCACATACAAATACGTCACCTTTTTTAAGCTGTGAACTGCTCACCGTCTTTACTTTATCGTTTACAATAAGCCGTGCCGGAGTCTCCTCACGGGTCTTGCGCAAACTGTCTGCCTGAGCTTTGCCTCTGGCTTCGGCTATTGCTTCCGCAAAGTTGGCGAACAACAACGTAAGAAAAAGGATCATAAATACCCATAGATTATAAACAAATGAACCTTGCGATGTGCTGAATACCGAATAGACCGTTACGAACAACATAATCAATGTTGAAACTTCCACTGTAAACATGATTGGGTTCTTAATCATCATTTTCGGATTCAGCTTTACAAATGACTGTTTCAGGCTTTCTTTGACCTGATCCTTTTGAAACAGTGATGTATTTTGATTTTTTGAGTTCATATCCTAAAATTTTTGTTTATCAGTTGAGAATAGAACTGACTGTTTTTAAAGTTCTATTTATATTTGTTTTTATAGTCTTGAATTACAAAGAAAAATGTTCAGCTATTGTACTTAATGCCTGCGCAGGGAAAAATGACAGTGCCGCAACGATAAATATCACCGCAAAAGTCATCACTCCGAATGTTACAGTATCTGTTTGAAGAGTTCCGGCGCTTTCCGGTATATATTTCTTTTGTGCCAGGAGTCCTGCTATTGCAACCTGTCCGATGATAGGTATGAATCGGCTTAATATTAATACAATACCACATGATACATTCCAGAACCAGGTATTGTCACCAAGGCCTTCGAAACCAGAACCATTGTTGGCTGCACATGAAGTAAACTCATATAGCATTTCTCCTAGTCCGTGAAAACCTGGATTGTTCAGCCAGCCGCCTTCACCTTCTACAAATGCAGGAGCATGAACATACAGATAGGCAGCAAGAGCCGTACCGACAAGTATGACAAACGGATGAAGCAGTGCTACTATTGAAGCGATCTTCATTTCTTTGGCTTCGACTTTGTGACACATGAATTCCGGCGTACGTCCTACCATCAATCCACTGATGAAAACAGCTATAATGATGAATGTAAAGTAGTTCATCCAACCGACTCCGACACCGCCAAACCATGTATTAATCTGCATGTTAAGCATTTCAATCATTCCGGAAAGGGGCATTGTGGAATCGTGCATGCCATTTACAGAACCATTGGATGTAACGGTCGTCACCACACTCCAAAGACCGGTTGCACCCGCTCCAAGTCGAACCTCCTTGCCTTCCATTGCTCCGCCATCCTGCGCTATACCCATTGCGTCAATTCGCGGATTACCACCCGTTTCCTGAGATACATTGATACATACACCTATAAGGAAAGCTGCCAACATTACACCATATATACTATAACCCAACTTCTTACGGTTTACATAAAAACCAAATGCAAATACCATTGCCATAGGGATCATAAGAATGGAGCAGCATTCAATCATGTTCGACAAATAGGTAGGATTTTCCAACGGATGGGAAGAGTTCACACCATAATATCCACCTCCGTTAGTACCTAACTGTTTGATGGGAACGACAGCTGCAGCTGGTCCTTGTGATATGCTTTGAGGATTACCTTCAAGGGTAGTGATTTCCATCTTGCCATCAAATCCCATAGGTATTCCTTGTGTAATAAGTATAAAACCAACCACAAGTGATAATGGAAGAAGGATACGTGTACAACTCAGTACAAGATACTTCCAGAAGTTACCAATAGTTTGGGTTGTTTTTTCACCAAGAGCTTTCATGATACCTGCCATAGCAGCCATACCGGTAGCCGCTGTTACAAACTGGAACAACATGATGACAAACAATTGTGTGAAATAAGTAAGACCGGTTTCGCCGCTATAATGTTGTTCGTTACAGTTTACCATAAAGGAAATACAGGTATTGAAGGCCTGATGTGCCGTCTGACCGATATTCCCATCCGGATTTAAAGGTAAGCAACCTTGGATGACAAGCAGAATCATTCCCCAAACGAACCAAAATGCATTTACGACAAGTAAAGCTCTCAAAAACTGTTTCCAGTTCATTTCTTCCTCCGGATTGATTCCTGAAAGACGGAATATCAGATTTTCCACCGGATTCATGAAGTCACTCCAGACTTTGTTACCTTTATAAACTTTTGCAATATATTTTCCCAATGGATAACTTAAGGTTATCATTAGAATAATTTGTGTTATGACACCCAATATTTCAGTATTCATTTTTTGATTGTTTTTTTATTATAGACAGTCTTTATATAATACGTTGTCAACTCATGCGTTTAGAACTTTTCCGGTTTGACCAAGACATACATTAAATAGCCAAACATGATAATACCTGCAATAAATAATACTGTGTACATAAATTTTGCCTCCTTCCCATTTTAAATGTTTTCAAACCAGTCAATACATTTTTCAAATAACCAGAAGCAGCCCATACCTATTAGCATGCAGACTGCAAAACCAACTGTAAATAGTTCCATGTTTTTTTATGTTTAAAGTTCGTTTTTACTTATGCAATAGGTATGCCATATTATGACACAAAATAATAATATGCTGATTTCTAGTGAAATAAAAAATAATATTCTTCGAATGAAATTATTAATACCTTATCATTTTGAAAAAGTTCATTACTATAATGATATACTGTTTTAGGGATGTAGGTGCTATATCATTGCTGCAATGGCTGGATTTTTGCAAGGTATATATCCACAGACAATATAATGATCTGAAATGGCTAATATCTGACCGGAAGTCAATATGACGGATCGTTTGCCTGAATTTGTCGGGAGAACAGACGCCCTTACAAATCAGCAAGATATTTGCTACAAAAAGAAAAACCCGTTGGCAGAATTAAATTTGCAAAAATTTAATTCTGCCAACGGGTATATATCATGTCGTTTTTAGAGGTAAGTGTAGTTTCTGATTATTGCTTTTCAAGATCACTACTGAGCAGGAACCGTGTTACGGGTACTATGATATCCATAATCTTTCCGTTTACTGATGACAGTCTGGTATTGAGGGTAATGCTACCGTCCCTTTCTTTCACTATGGATTGATATTCCAAGATCACATTATTAAAATAGAGTGATTTGTCGGTGTCACTATATAATGAATGCAGGTTTGGGGAATAAGACATAGAGGTGCTGTTGATTGAAAACCTGAGTTTGTTTATATTCTGCGTGAATGTTCTTTTTACTAACTCTCCCAAGTCTACATTGGCCTTCAGTCTTTCTCTTATAAAATCTGAATATTCCCCTCCGGTAATTATCAATTCATTTTTCAAATTCTTCAAGTCTTTGAACTTGCTGGTCACGACATCAAACTGGGCGAGCTCCTGATAGTCTGAACTCAGCAATTTGACGGAATAACTGATATCTTGACCTACAGCCATGGCAGATCTGTATTGAACCAGAAAACCAGGCCGTGCTGTCAGAAATCTATTGAACAAGTAGCCGCCATCTCCCGTTTCCTCCAAATAATGCAACACGCCACTTTGATAATATTTTCCGGTTTCCAAATCGTTGACACTGACAAAGAATTTATAATATTCATCATGGTCGAAAGGTATATACACCTCCGGACTGGTTAAACTCTTGTATTTTACCTTGAGGTATAATTTCTTCTCCCCATTATCATATCTAAAGTCAGTTAGTGAAGAGTTCTGCATATCTTCACGGCTGTATGTATATGGGATGCCATCATTGTTTGAGGAACTGATGGTGATAAAATCCTTAAGTTGTACTGCAAATGCATCAGTTTTTTTCTCCCGATAGAAGGCATCAAAGTTCGGTTCATATATATTCTTACCTTGCGCTATTTGCACGCTTGCTCTTTTGGCCATATTATAATCTGTTGGTTTGTTGACAGATTCCTCTTTGTCTTCTGGAGTAAAGCCGTCAAAATATAGCGTTTGTTGAAATTCCCTTGTGCCATTTACTTTTCCTGTGACCAGAAGAGTAAAAGTGGCAGATTGGGGATCCTGTTGCATAATGGTGATATTCTCAATAAGAACTGATTTTTCATTGATGCGTTTCTCCCCGTTAAACTGGTCTAAACCGGTTAATGCCACAGTAACAGTCTGACTTTTGTCAAATATAAAAATACCCATGAGTTCTTCCGAGGTGATACTGTCGTTCATTTCTTGGCCATTATTACTGTTTCCGTTTTCTCCGTCATGATCTTCGTCTGGCGTTTTAATCTTGAATCCATTAAAATCCAGTGTTTCCTGAAAGGGAGTATGATTAGCCGTTCCTGCAACTATCAGACTGAATTGGCCTTTTGAAGCATCAATATTATCCGGTGTACATTTATGTATTTCTATGATCTTGCCGTTTATGTGATATTTTTTCTCCTTATTGAAGGAAGTGATCATCTGCAGATTATCATAAACATCCTTTTGCGTATCAAAGCTGAATAAGGAACGTAGTTCGTTTGAGGTTACTGTTGTGAACTCGTCTTCAGTGTTTTTATGACATGCCATTAAAAGGACTGTTAAAAGGAAGAAACAGATGATTTGTTTAAGATTTCTCATACTCATATTGCTGCATTAATTTAAGTGTAGAACTAATCTTGTATGGGAAAGCCCCATTATTCCCATCATTACTATTTATTGAATTACATTGTTAACATGATCTTTTTTGCAACTGCTGAATACAATACCCACTATAAAAAGAGCAGGATGAATATTCATTCATTGACATTGTACTTTCTGCTAAAACAACTTTTAGAATATTGCAAAGTTAAGTCCAATATTCTGAAAATCCATTTGTAATCCTAGTTATAATCTTGTAATTCTTATTGTTAATCATCTGATAATCAATATGTATTATAATTAAAAACTTGTAATACAGTATAGTCCTGTTATAATGGCCATTTCTCTGTAAGAAAAACCACAATATTCGCGTCCCTTCAGAAGAATCCCTTTTTTAGGCAGACTAAAATATATGCTTAATTATTCTTTCTCCATAAAATATCAGGTGAGACTAAATTTCTACTGCCTCGGAATGTTCGCTGGTCCCCGATATCTGATGTAGGAGATAGAAATAAAAAAGAGGCTGTCTCAAAATAGAAAATAGAGATAGGTTTACTTACAATCTATAAGCTACAACATAAAAATCTCCTGCTTTTAGTCCTATAATTGCAATAAACAAGGGCTAAAGCAGGAGATTTTTTACTTCTAGGTTTCAATCTATAAGATTTTTACTTTTGCAATTCTATTTTGAGACAGCCTCTTTTATTCTTGCGGAAGCTGGGGGTCCTGAACCCTTTCCGCTTAAATCCCTTATAATCAGACTCCTGTTAAATAATCACTTTTAATAGTAACGATTTAGTAACTAAACCTTGTCTATTTATGTCACCCATAGACTTTCACTTGTCTATGCCTTATCATTACATTACAAAGATAATCTTTTATTTTTTAATTGCAATAAGAATAATATTTTAAAAAACATTCTATTTTACTATTAAAAATAGGAGCCCAACCGCCGAAGCTCCTGTTATTAGATCCGAGATCTTGGTGCGTCGCTATGTGTGTGAAATCATTGACGGCTGTGCTCGGCACCCATACTGAGTGTTATCTTCTCTCAAGCGTATACTTCCTGAGAAATCTTCGCACTCAATTCTTTTGTTATATCAATTTTTGTCCACTTTGTAAACATATATTTTTGTGTTCTTAGATGATTCTGCATTAATTTTAATTTCGGTTCATCAATTCCAATTAAACCTACAATTTCTTTCTTATCCTGATATGTCAAATACGGACATGTTATCAAGTCTAATGTAAGAATACAGAACTCTGCTGACTTACGTTTAAAATCCAATGACTCGCTTTTATATTTCTTTTTTATCTTCTCCACCAACTTTAACTTAAGACTTGAGTACCTACTTTTATTTCCATAATAGTATAACAAAATTATTATTGACAATGCGTTTAGAGAATCATCTTCTGCAAATCTTTGTAAATATTTAGTTAACTCAATATTTCCAAAGTGATACTTACTTCTCAATTGTTTGTTGATTATCAAGAAGAACAAAGTTTCTAATTGTGTATTTGGTTCAACAGATGTTGTTTTCAAAACTAAAGACAACTCATCTTGAATCTTTTTAAAGACCATATCTCTTGCATTATCGCTGTATTTGACCACACTCTCACCCTTAATCTCATAATCATTATCCAAATGAATAATTATGAGATTAAGGATATTAATGACTTTTAGGGTGGTATTCACTCGCTTATTTGAAGCATAAAGAAAAAAAGTAACATCCAGCAGTTCTTCTATAAATGTTACTATCATATTTTCTTTTTTTTGTTTTGCTTTTTGAATCTTAGAATAATATTCAGTATATTCTACATTACCCATTGTTCTTGAAAGTACCTTAAAGTTTTTATCAAACTTCTTGATGTCTGAACTGAGTTTATTTCCTAAACGGGATAATGTATAATTAATTACATCCTTAGCTTCAACATTACATTCTACCAGAATTGACTTAAAAGTTTGATTAAACTTGCGAGAATTAAGGTGCAACCAATCTTTATCATCGATTGCCGTTTCAAGAAGTGAAAGATCAAGTTTTGATTCAATATTTTCATCATCAACAGTATCTGCATCTTCAATATTTTCATCAGTTAAATTTTGAACAGAATGATACTGCAACTCATTGTCTATCAGTTTGTCTATGCGAATCTTTGCACGAGTAATATCTGTAATAAAAGGGCGAGAAAATTCATGAGTCTTCTCTGCACTGATAGCTAATTTAAACTCTTTAAGTTTTTCATCAAAAAGTTCTATCGCTTTCTTACGACACGCCTCGTCGTTATAAAAGAAAAAATAGTCATCCACATACCGATAACACACATAATCACGCTCCAAAACATATTTTTCATTTTTAAGAGAATGCGCAACAGAACTATCCACATGCTGAAAAATCACCTCTGCAAAGATTCTAGAGAACTCAGGACCTATAACAATTCCATTCGTTTCATTATAGTTCATCAACTGCATTTGCCTATCCCATTTGCTACCAAATGTATTATCTTCACTGCGAAATGATCCCTTGTAAATATCCTTTCCACCTCCAGTAGCCCAAGCTATGGAATGAGTATAGATACTATCGAAACAACCTTGTATGTCAAACTTCAGGAGATATGCGAATTTCTTTTCTGCACGCTGATATCTATAATCTTCATAGAATTTATAAATATTATTGTAACGTTTATAACTGAAGAACGTCCGTAGGTTCTCATACTCATTGAAGAACAACTCCAATGAATCTGTTTTACGTCCAATAAGCGTTTTATGAAGTTTATCACGATAGTAGAAATAGCATGCAACTTTATTGGGATAACGCAGGGAATACTTGTCCAAACTGCAATAATACAACATCAAACTTTTATATCTGTCATAAAAATCTACCATCAGAATTTGGTTTCTTGGATGTATTAATGACAGTTCTCTACTTTTCGTTGGCTTATGCAATATTCGATACGAAAATGGAATAGTTTGAAAGTTCTTTTTTAGGTTACTATCATCACATGCAACATAACCGTTTACTTTCATATTTAACACATTAGCTCCTAAGATAAAAGCCAATATATGCAGAGTACCATCTGAAACGTTTTCATTCCAGATAATTCTATCACCATTAACGTGAATCCCATTCTTTACCAAGAAACGATAAAAATACCGATTACTAAAGATTAATGGCAATTCATATGGCAACATATCGCTCAAAAGTGCACGCTCCTTCTTGTATTTTAAACGAATTTTTTTTCTTTTCATAGCCAACTAGATATTTCCGCTATTCGCGATAATGGGAAGTCATACATTTTCTTTGATTCCCAACGTTGTTTAAAGTCAATCCTTACAATTCGCTTTTGTAATGCATTAATAAATCGGTTTCTTTCTACTCCATCAGAAAAGAGGCCAGCATATGGGTTTATAATATGTGAATGGAGAGTTCTTGTAAACTGATCAAATTCTGAAGAATCATCGATAAGGTCATTGTTGTAATAAAGACCTGCCTTTGCATGACTTTTCGAGTTTGATAAACGAAAATTTCCTGTAATATAGTTCAAAGAGTCCAAAAAATCTCGACGAGCTATCTTTACATCTTTCTTACTCATCGTTTCGAAGTGTTTAAATGCCTTATCAATCCTTTCATTAAGCTTTTGAATCTTCTTATCAGATAGAGAATATACAGTAACAAGTTCTTTCCTTGGTTTTGATAAGTTTAGCTTATAGCCAAGATAATCGAATGAAATCGATCTAAATGCATCTGGACGATATTCTATTAATTGACATTTGTCCGAACCTATTGGTTTGAGTTCAAGTCCTTTACTTTTGAATAACTTTCGCATGTCACGATAATAATCATTCAACGACACAAAATGTTCTAAAGAAGTAAGAATCATAAAGATATCATCCACATATCTTACATAAAATATCACACCATTTCGCGACTTTAATTCTATGTCTATATCTTGCATATAAAGTTCGCTCAACATCGCACTAATACCTATGCCTCTCGGAACCCCCAAATTAGCGGAAGTCTTTGAGGTATCTTTTATAGCCTCATAAGCATAAAAAATTTGCTTAATAAAAGATTTAGATTTAAAACTCAAAAGACTATTATCATAAACCTTTTGAAGTAAAGAATCTTGAGGTATGGACTCAAAAAATCCAGTTATATCAGTTCGAATAATAAATATAGGCATTGACATATTCAGCAGACGCTTTATTGATGTCATTATTTGATGACGTCCAAGCATTTCAATCTTGAATGTTCTCTTCATATTATGCAACAACTGTTTCATTGCAAAATAAGAAGCTTTTGAATTCCGTAGGGTAAACTCTTCCTTATCCTCGTAAATATGCTTGTCAATCTCAAATTTAAAAGATTTGCTATTTACATAATCAGCAATTGAGGCCATATCATCGGCTAAAATCTCTGTTTTTTCTTCCTGCAAATCTTTAATTTTGGAATCAAGTTCCTCCAAAGCCAATATTTCTTCTGAGGTTCTATCAGATTTTTTCTTTTTCCTGATATTTTGAGCTTGCATTTTGGCATTCTTTATTTCTGCCAAAACATTCTGATAAGCTTGAGACATCATAGTTATATCTACATGCCCCTTTCGATTTTCCATAGTGAATATCACTTCAAAATTATGAGCAGAGAAAGATTGATCAAGCATACTATCGTACTTCTGTTATATAAAACAAAAATATTAGATACCTTTAACAGGTACTTCTTCAACCTTGATGTTATCTACTAAATCAGAAGCATCAATTACAGGCAAAAATAACCCTTTTAGTTTTGTATCTTGGACTCTAACAAACATGATTCCATTGATAAACGGAAGAGCATATTCTATTATTTCCTTTGCAAAGTCAGATTTTCGGACAGTTTTATCATCATGAGACATTTCATCCCATGTTTTGGACTTGAAAATGAAAGTAGCACCGCCATTCAATATAACAGTGTCATCAAGAGACAACCGAACAACTGCATGCAAAGCGGAAGCCTCATTGCCTTTCTGATATTGGAGCACAAATAAAAAAGCAATGCTTAAACGCTTCTTTATGTCATCATTCATATTTGTTACATCGAGATTCATATTAAAAGGGATCTCGATGATATGCAACATTGTAAAATTTTTCTGTTCCATATACTCAGTTTTATAAGTTTCTCAAATAATTCTTTAGATTTGCACTTCTATAAGCCAAATGTATATCATACATGTCATCTAAACTACTATCAGCAGACAATCTCTTACAACTTTCTTCTTGAGATAACGGAAGAAAATTTATGAGACTCAATACATGTTGACCATCAACTCTGTAATAGAAAGAAGACTTAGTTTCAAACAATGCCTTCAATCCAAGTTGTCCATTCATATATTGTAAAACCAACTCAGGAACAACCTCTGAAAACAGATATGATTTATCCTTTATATTTTCATATAAACGTACAGAAAGAAAATACTTACCGCTCTTACGGTCAGCATACAGAGAAGATAGAGGCTCATCTAGCACTTGTAGATGCTCTATTAATACAAATTCGTCATGCTGTCTCATTTCTTAATGTCATTATTTATGTTGTAAACATCTATTGAAATAGGCGTAAAATCCTCAGCCGAATGATCAGCTAAAAAGAATTCCTCGTAAGGAAGGAAAGACACATGTCCATCAGACTCAACCCACATTAACCCATCTTTTGGCTCTACATCATAAGCATATATATGACTTCCCTTTTTGGCCTTAAAAGCCAAGAATTGCTGATGAGTCTTCATCTTTTCAAATCGACCAATAAAAGGTTTTACAGCCCCTTCTGCCGAAATATTGAAAGAAGGAGTATATTCCCTTAATTGTGCTTGCTGAACTTCCAAACAACTGTTGGGTGGAATCGTTTGCGGTATGTCAACATCCTTCGGCGCTAATGTTTCATAATCCCACAATGCAGTAGGATAAATGTCAATCTCTTTATTTGGATCATGAGCTAATCGGTAAATACGACCATTAGCTGGGGTCATTAAAGCTAAAGCATCTTCACAATTCACAAGATATTCTTGAAACATAAATTTTCGCCCGAGAGAATTTAATCTTTTCAGACGTTCTTTCTTGCGCTTTTCGTAAGCTTTTTGTTTCCTTTTTAACTCATTATGTCTCCTTTTACTCATACTTCCAAGCTACAATTCATTGTAAATTTACTAAGATCCTATAGATTCTACAAATATTTTCTCAGATTTTGCATATTTTTCATCGTACATTTTTGATTTATATCAATACCCAGATATAAATCCTCTGCTAAAATAGCATTACTACTCTGTACAAAAAGCAAAACATTGCTAAAAAACAATCTACATACGACAGCTCTTAAGGTCCTATCCTATATATTTGTTTATTCTCAAAAATTAAAGAATATATAGGATTGTCCATTCTAAGCTTTAGTTATTATAGTCATACCTACTTGAGCTTTTTTAATTCTGTATATGCAATACCATCTGTCAATTTATGATATTGCTTCAAGGTTTTCTCTAACCCCAATGCCAACTCTTTTTGAATAAACGAAGGAACTATAGCTGCATTAAATTTGTCAACTATTGATTGAATATTTTGTGTTGAGTTTTCAGAGATTACAGCTTGATTGTAAATAGCGCTATAATAATAAAATGCTTTGTTTTCAGTGGATAATTGAATTTTTTGTTTAATATAAATTTGTTGCTCCCTTATTCTTTGAGCTACTTTGAAAAAAGTATCTATTTTTTCAAATGACTCTTGAGATATGTATCCTACTATTGTATGAGCATATCTATTCCATTGGTTTTCTTCAAAAATAATTGTAGAATAATGCATTGGTACTTCTTGAATAATTCCATTTATTAGGCCTTCAGAAAAAATATATCCTATATTTTTTTCTATATCTTTTATTTGTAAAATCAAAATTGCTACTGCATTTTGTAATTCTCTCCTTTTATGAGCATGAAATTGCCACAATGCAATACCAACAGTCGTACCTATTGTTATTATTAATACTAGTGTTTGAAATAAATTTGAATCCCAAAAAGTATTTTCCATAATTATAATTTTTACCGTAAAGATATTGATATTTTAATAATTAATCTATTATTTTGAGAACAAAATATTAACTTTGTTTTTTTATTTGTGCCATAATATGTCTGAAATAGTAAAACCTAGAATTTTTATAATAACAGAAGTATTAAATATTTTTGAAAAATCATATTCGGAACTTGAATCAATAAAACAAAACATTGTTAACTCATCTATTCAAGAATCCTGGTTTCAAAAATCTATATATATACATATTTATACTGTTTTTGAAACAACTTTGTATCAAACTTATTGCAAAATTTTAACAGCATTTCCTGACACATTAAAAAATCAAGAAATAAAAGATATTGGAGATATACTGTCTTCTTTTTCATTAACAACACCATTGGTTGAAATAGCAGCAACAGCATTTGCTCGAAATTTCGCATATGGAAAAATTGAGGAGTTATTAAAACAATACAACAATATTGTTAAAATTGGACTTAATATTACAACTTGTGACTTTTTAGAAGAGCTCAAGCAATATAAAGACGAACGTAACATACTGGTTCACAATGGAATTTTACCAGTAGAAATAAATAAAGATAAAATTCTTAATAAGATTGAATGTAAGCCTCCGGTAAACCACGTATTTTCTGCAACTCCTTCCATCAGTATCTTTGTGCCCAAAAACAAGATTTATGATGACACGAGAAGAAGTTGCAGAAATTATTATGTACTGCAAGGAACACAAAGTAACCTATAAATCCAGGCTGGCCGAACTCAATATCCCAGTTTGGAGATTTTATGAGAGCAAGTCCCGCTATGCAGAGGAACAGTCCTCCGGCAATACCTCCAAAGGTGATTTTATAGAACTGGGACAAAGCGGCACATTTATTCCTGTCCCATCATTTGGTCAAAGCGGTCGTAAACCTAAAGGAGAATCGTCATCCGGTTTTAAAAGTATAGAGATACGTACATCAAAAGGAGATGCAATACGTATTCAGGGAGAGCTCAGCGCACAGGAACTTTACTCAATAATTCAAGCCAGCAACCATGTTTAACCTTAACGACAGTCTTCATTATCTGCTGTACAACCGTCCGACGGATATGCGGAAGAGTTTCCATACACTCAGTGGTATAGTGACTGATGTCATGGGTCATGATCCATGTAACGGGAATGTTTACATCTTTATGAACAGGGCACGCAACCGTATCAAGCTTCTCCACTGGAAAGCAGGTGGAATGGTACTCTATTCCAAACTTTTGGAGGCAGGTACGTTTGGCAAGCCCGGCTCCTTCAATAATAACAACATCTGCGAAGGAATAGAATGGCGTGACCTTGTAATGATTGTGGAGGGTATTATAGAATCCGGCGATTCACGTAAAAACAGACTTGAAAGCCTGAGAAAACTTCGTAAGTAAACTGTATTTAATACACTGTAATGTTGTGTGTTCCAGCATATTTTATTATCTTTACACTATAATAAGATAATGGAATACAGATGTTTACGGAAGAACAGATAAAGGCAATAATACAGGAGAATGAGAGGCTTCGCAAGGAAAATGATGCACTTTCGGGGAAAGTGGCATCCCTGGAACAATCCCTTTATTGGTTTAGAAAGAAAATGTTCGGCCGTATGAGTGAGAAGAATCTTCCTCTTGATCCCAACCAGTTGTCGCTGTTTACACAGCAGGAAATGTCTCCCGATGAGAAGGCCGGACTTGAAGAGGAAGCACGTAAGGCGGAAGAAGAGATGACAAGAACAATCAAGGTCAAAGAGAAACCTGTCCGCAAGCCTCTTGATACCTCCCTGCTGCCTGTAAAGGAAATCGATCTTTACCCTGAAAGTACTACCACAGAAGACGGTGGGCTGAAAGACGATTTCGTTGAAATCGGAACCGAAGAGACTCTTCGTCTGGAACGTATCCCAGAAAAAGTCTATATAGTAAAGACTATCCGCCACAAGGTAATAAGAAAATCAGAACTCAAGGAAAAGCACCCGGAAGAGAGGCATATCCTTATCAGTCCGCTTCCTTTGGTTCCTGTGGGCAAATGTATAGCAGGAGCATCCGTACTGACAGACATTATCATCGGAAAGTTCATGTATCATCTGCCATTCTACCGTCTTATACAACAGTACCGTGAGTCCGGCATAACCATCAGTGACTCGACTATAGGCGGATGGTATGAGGCGGCTGTGGAAAAGCTGAAGCTTCTCTATAATCTCCTTAAGAAGCAGATACTCTCGAGTGAATATATACAGATAGACGAGAGTGTGATTCCTGTTATTGACAACGAAAAGCACAAGACGAAAAAAGGTTATGAGTGGTGCCTGCGTGACGGCATCACCGGAGATGTCGTGTTCCATTATGACCGTGGCAGCCGTAGTGGAAAGGTTGCCCGTGAACTCCTCGGCAATTATGCCGGGCTTGCGCAGTGCGACGGCTATGATGCCTACGAACAGTTCGAACGGGTGAAAGGTATCACGCTGTTCGGCTGTTGGGCCCATGCAAGGAGAAAGTTTACGGAAGCACTTGACGAGAACAGGGCACTGGCTACACAGGCATTATACCATATAGGCAAACTGTACAAAGTCGAATCTGAGGCTGACGAAGCTGGCCTTTCCATAGAAGAGCGAAAGGAAAAACGTATCCGGGAATCTTACCCTGTGATATTGGAGTTTGAAAAGTGGATGCAGGATACCTACCTTAAGGTACTGCCTAAGAGCCGTACCGGAAAGGCTATAGAATACACCTTTTCACTTCTTCCCAGACTCTCCAGATATGTAAATGACGGTAGGGTGAATATCGATAACAATCTCATTGAGAATGCAATAAGGCCGTTGGCTTTGGGTAGGAAAAACTATCTGTTCTGTGGCAACGATGCATCGGCATACAGAGCGGCCATTGTATATTCCCTTATCGGAACCTGCAAGTCTGCCGGAGCTGACCCAAGAGTATGGATGGAGGACGTACTGAGAAAAATACCGTATTATGAAAGGGATAAAAAGGATATGACAGAACTTCTTCCAAGGAACTGGGCAAAATAACAAATCTGTTCCGAATTGATATAATTTGATGATAGTGTTTCACTGAGTGTGTCTGAGGCAAGTTTGCCTTAGAAGTGATGATGCAAAGTTAATAGACAATTTTGTATTTCATATCAAAAAAGTGAATTTTATGTTGTAG
>OJNH01001010.1_pt1 | contig 23759 bp, 25 predicted proteins | sample 1597361 | NCBI WGS metagenome assembly OJNH01 (sample SAMEA2452136, study PRJEB22498) | human gut metagenome | biome: human feces; feature: human gut; material: feces | place: Australia | collected 2012
ATTCTGCTGCAAACACACAGGTTGGACAGGCTACGGGAAGACTTGCCTCTGCAGGATTTAATGCTACTAAGGCTACAGTAAAAGAAGCTGTTTCAATGTCAAGCTATGGTCCGGCAGCACAGACTATGGTTCAGACTGGCAGAAATGCTGTTAATGGTGCAAAGAGTTCATATAGCAGAATGAACGCAGGTATGAATGGGAAGGCAGACCAGCTTAATGATTATACGACACGCACCAATGAGCGTATGAGGGATAATGGGTTTGTATGGTAGAGATATAGTGAAAGAGGTGAGAAAAGTTGCTAGATAAGCTGGCGGGTGCGCTAAAAAATGCTGTAAAAGAGAAAACAAAGTCGTTAGTGAAAAAGATTTTTACAGGCTCAGTTCCTACATTAGTAGTGCTGATAGGGGGCGCTTGTACTGTAACTGCTTTGGTTGGAGCTATCGTTGGTATTGTAAGCGCTGTATTCTCCCCTTTCACTAATAAATATCAGAAAGATGCAGCCTATACACAGATTTCATCATATGGAGGAGCATATAAGGCTCTTGATGATGGTCTGCTTGAGTTGGAGAAAAGCGGCGTAAACTATAAAACAATATTTCAAGCATTCAGCTATGAAGCAAGCTCATATGATTCCGCTGCAAGTACTATAACGATACCGGATATAAGTACAGGCGATTATGAATCATATGCCGGAGGCGCAAATGACAGCAATAAGGATGTTAGTGGGGAACAGAATACAGTGGAGGTAAACTGGGACCAGTCATCTTTTACATATCAGTATAGAATGCATTGGCAGTATCTTCTTACGCTTGCGTGTATATCTAAATTTGGTGATGATGCTGCAATGGAGAAGCAGATTGAAGCTGTTGCAGAAAATATGAATGATGATGGTGTTGTTGAGAATCCGGATAAGTTAGGACTGAGCCTTGTAAGTGCAGATAATATAACCAATATGGTAAAACAGCTTAATGAGCATGGGCTTAATACTAATGTAGAGTTCTTTACGCAATATGTATCAGATGATGTGCAGAAGTGGATAGAAAACGATGGGTTGGGAAGTACTGTAAATTTTACAACTGATTCAGATGGCGGACAGATTGGTGATCCTACTTACAGTTACGCTCTATCTGTTCGTGATAATTATAGTAATAAGACTAATGCAAGAGGTGAAAAGATTTTTAACAATACAGATTACCTTGCTAAAAGCGGCTTTCCATATTCGGCTTACTGTTATCCGGCATGGAACAATGGTTCAACTATTTATAATGGGGTAGACAGAGGCAGGACGGACAGATATCTCTCAGGTACGAATGTTTCTACCAACATGACATATTCAAGTGATTATACATATTTAAAAAATAATAAATATGACAGAGGTACTTCTAAGGGTGATTACTCATATGTGTACTATGATGGCAAGGTTTACCCTGTGTGTCTTGTAAGAGAGGCAAGCAACTGGCTTTGTAAGTGGTCGGATTTTGAGTATGTAAAAGTTAAGGATGATGATAAGAATACTCATTATGAACTGGTAAGCTTTAAAAAGACTTACAGAATAGGAGACCTTATCAAATGTTGGGAAGATATGGGAATTGATTCATCACTGTATCAGTTTATGTTTGATATCATGTCACAGATAGAAGATGTAGTTGGTGGTACGGTTGGTGCAGAATTTCAGAAGGCTTATGATGCTTATGATCCACAGACAGGAGAAGAGCTTACATATCAGTATAAAAACCCTTCTTATTATTCTGGAACTATCAGTGAGGAAGATAAGGAGTTTACAAACAGCTCAGCTTATGCAAAGGTCCTTAACAATGCAACAACATCTGTTAATCTTGAGGGAGAATTACAGGCTATATATGACCAGCAGACAACAAAGTACGTTCCTAGTGCCAGAATAGGTCTGCAGGTTGCTACAGTTATGTATGATGGTAAGATGTGCTATCAGAGACCTCATTATTATGATGGTGAAAATAAGCTTAGAAAATATGGTTATTACGCAGGACTATGGAGCTCTTCAACAAAAGGTGCAGATTATTACAGACCTAAAGTGCCTACATCAAATATTACAAAGGAAGGTTTTGGAACTATGCTTCGAGACGGAAATAGCTCTAGGAGCAACGGATTTGATGATGGGGAGCGCATAGGTTTATGTGCAGCAGGTTTTGTAAATTTTATTTTGAAAGATTCCATTTTTCAGGAAACAAGAAATGCAAATAATGATTCGCATTATCCAACAGCAGAAGGCATAAGAATGCTTGATATATACAAGGAAGCGGATTACAGATTTCAGAATCCTGATGAACTTGTTGTTGGCGATATAGCACTTTTATCAATTGTTGAGGGTAGTGATGCAATAGAAGATGAAAAGAATAATGTAATAGCATACTACGCAGGTATTGAGGGCGGAAATCATATATTCTATGCCTGCTTAAATCCGGAAAATCCATATAGTGATTATTATGGAGAAAAAACATCATATGTGCAGAAAATTTCTCTTGAAGACAGCGCAAAATACACAAAGGTGGATTTAAAGTACTTCTGCAGATATTATTATGGATTTACAAAGGAAGACGGAAAAGCAGATGCTTATGGGTATGTAAAGGTAGTTAAAGAGTTTTCTACTAATGGTTCTACTCTTACTAAGCAGATGTTTAACATTTATTCATCCGTAAGCAAAATGACATCAGAATACCTTGATTCAAGTCATAAGGTAAATACTGGTACAGGAGATTATGTATTATGTAGTGTAAACAGAAAAGATGAACTGCTTGAATATATGAATAAAGCATCACCTCAGCTGTATGGTGACAGAACACCCGAGGTGTACGAACATATATTGAATGGTATTCTTGAGAACGGAACGGGTGATGATGGTTATTGTGGCATTGATTTTGAGGATACAAAATATATGACAGCTTATAAGAAGCTCTCAACTGGAGTTATGCAGCTTCCGATTCATTCTTCGGATGGATTTACAGGATATATTACATCATGGTATGGATGGAGGTCTAACCCTACATCAGATGCACATGAAAGAGCCTTCCATAACGGAATGGATTTGTGGACTACGACGGGTGAGTCCACTAAGGTATATGGTATCAGTGAAGGTGAGGTAGTAGATACTGGATATAATAATTCATGTGGAAACTATATCATTATTGATTATGGCGACAATATTAAATCATCATATTTCCATCTGAGCAGAGTTTTGGTTAATACAGGAGATAAGGTAAACAGTGATACCGTGTGTGGTTATATGGGAACGACAGGAGATTCTACCGGAGTACATCTTCATCTTGAATTAAGAGATGGAGAAATCCATGAGGGTACAGAACTGTATGCTCATCCTGACTGGGGAGCAAGACCGGATATTCAGTCTCGAAAAGAGACGATAGACCCGTACCTGTATTTCCCAGAACTGGATAACTGGAATCTTTCAGGTGATCTTGAAGGAACCAGACCGGATATTACAAGAGGAGAATAACAATGGGTAAATCTGAGGAAATAAGAAAGAAGCAGACTAAAATCATAAAGAGAATCCTTATTTGCACAATTATCATACTTGTGATAGTGGCTATTTGTCTTATAGCCACTATCGTATCGAGTAATAAAGAAAAAGAGGATAATCTTGAGGCAGACGCTTCAAAGATTCTTGAGCAGGATACCAGGGCAGAAGCCAAGTTAAGATATGGTGCAGATATGGATACATTTGAGGAATTGAATAAGGTTGTAAGTACATACCTTAATTACTTTGAAGATGGTGACTATGATTTAATGTGGCTTAAATGGGATGAAAGCCTATTAAAATATTATGGGTACTCATATGACGAAGAGAGCTTTTCAAAAGAATACCGCAAATTCAGAGACCAGCTTCATGCCGGGAAAGACGATCCTCAGCATATAAGCACAGGTTATAGTGCCGCTACTTACTTTGATTATGGGCAGTACTATCTCTTTGTTTTTAGATGGATTCATTCATACTACGATGATACAGGGAAGGTTGTCAATGTGACAGATGAGTACACATATACAATAACAAAAAATGTATATGGGGATAACACCTACTACAGCATACTAGACTTTAACATTCAGGATATCGGTACTCAGGAGGGAAGATTTATTAATCTGAAAGCAAAAGATAACAATTCCGGAGTTGAGGTTTCGCCGGGTATATATGTGCCTGATGCGGCACAATCATCTACAAAAAGTGATTCTCATTAAAGGAGGTTAAGATGTACGAAAGTTTGAATAAATATTCCGTAGTTGATGTTGCAAGGACACTGATAAATGAGATTAATGCATACAATCCAACTAATGCACAGCTGATAGATATATTTGTAAAATATATCGTTATTCCGTTCTTTATTTTCCTTGTGCTTGAATTATTTTGGTTATACATTTAAAAAAAGATTAATCTTAAAAATATCATTGTGGCTGTAATTACATCAGTATGGTTTGTACCTTCGTTAACATGGTTGATGATAACAAATCTTATGGGGGTATCATTTATAGTTGCTTTTACACCAATAATACCAATGGTAATATGTCTGGTTGTCAGTTTACTGATGAGATATTTTAAATGTAAGAAAATGGCATAAAAACAGTAAATGTATGTACTCGGCCTTGGTAAATATTCATAGAAAAAATTCTTGCAATTATTGGGCAAATGTTGTATATGTGTGTTGTACAATAAACACTAACATAAGATGTATTGAAACATGTTTTCTGAAGTGTTCAATTGATAAACAATAACACAAGGTGTATAGCTGTTCATGTAATGGCAGATGTTAGTGTTAATATAATTTCCACTATGGTAGATTAAAGTGATTTGTTAAAAGTACAAAATAAAGAGTGCAGTTCATTCATTGAACTGCACTCTTTATTTTTGTTTTTCAATTGAAAAATATACACACATATGCATATCCTGTTGAACTGTTGGTAGCAATGCCTACGGACATGGAACTGGCATTAAGTACGCCTGGTCTGCTTGATAACATGGAACTGACACTTGAACATATTGACTTCTCGGAATTTCTTGAAGACATGCAGGAAGCAATAGTTGCACTATTGTTTGTGTTTTCGGATATGAATTTACTGTATGCTGCTTCATTGGCGGCATATATGTCCGCATCTGTAGTATAAGCGGAAGACTGGGATAGTGGGGTTAGTCCATATCCAGCTCTTACGGAGTTTATTGTATCAAATACAGCACTGAGATAGTCAGATGTGATTACTGTATAATTCCCATCAGGATACGATAGAGCATTAGCTGTATTAGCTTTTGGGGCTGCCACAATTTCTGCAGGTTTGTTTTCTGGCGCAACGGGCTGTTGTGGTTCCGTGCTGTCATCAGAACTTATGTTGTGTGAAATTGATGGTTCATCTGTTTTATCGGAGTTATCGCCTGAAAGACTTACATTTGAAGTTACTGTTTCGGCATGGGTTTCTGTGTATGTGTAAGTTTCATAGGTGTCTATGTTAGAGACGAAATCATACTGTACACAGCCAGTCGTTGTAAGTACTGATAGAAGGGCTGTAGCTATACAGCCGTATCTTAATTTATTCCTCATATTGCTTATTATCCTCCCCGCGTTCTTCCTCTGATTCTTCCTCATATTCTTCGATTATGTCAGGAGCCTGCTTGTGTATGCTGCTTATGAAGTCAGCACGCTTCTCTAAATTTTCCTGTTCTATTATAGCTGCTTTTCTGTCATATTCTGCTTTGGCTTTAAGCGCTGTAGCAGATTCCGCTCTTTTATCAAGTACGATTATGAGTAGTATAAGATATATAAATACGATTACAACAGTTCCCTCGGTAAGAGGTTCAAATACAGTAAGATTTTCATATACTAAATCATCTTTTGAGGATTTAGCGAGTTCTTCTTCAATTTGTGAGGTTGAAACTACTCCTACATATGAAGCACCGCCTTTTTTGCTGCCTACGGCAAATCTGTATCCATTGTTGTGTATTATTACCATACAGATAATGCCTGATACTGCAATGATGGTTAGGAGGAGTGAAATCACAGAGTATATAAGCTTTCTCTTTTTATGAAAATGTTCATTTATAAGTCTGTCCTGACTTATATCTGTGCCAAATAGGGCATCCATATTCAGTCTGTATTTTTCTTTTCTGCTTCGTGTCATGTCTATATTATATTCTCCTTTAGCCTTGTTCTTATGCGACTTATTATCGGACAGGTATATATTTAAGTCAATAGAACTGTTAGTTTTCATCCGCAAAATTCTTGTATGAATCAGTGAGGGCTTTAAGACGGATTATTTTATCTGACGTTGTGTGGTCAGCTGAGGATATTATATTGATTATGGTAAAAACTGACTCTTTAAAGAAATTACGGAAATGGCATATTGCATCGTCGTCGTACTCCTCAAAATCGTATCCTATAAGTTCAGCCGGATAGTCATCATCAATACTCATAATAAAAAGTTTTTTAAGCTGGTTATACAGGGTGTATGGGCTGTTATTGTACCAGGTATAGAGCATTACATATTCATATGCCAGCAACATCTCCTCGTTAGAGCAGAAATGGCTCAGATATGAGTTTATAATGCTGTTAGATTGTTCGCTATAGGCAGGATATAGAAAGCCATTTTTTAATGCAAATGATTTAAACACTGTATTTAAGCTGCTAAGACAATCATCCAGAGATTCAGATAACTCATCAGGTCTGATTATCCATAGCGGCAGATGAAGCAAAAGCGCATCGATGATGCTTGTAACGTATGGGTTCTGTGCTTTGCTTAAAAAGAGCGCTTCATTATTATCAACTATAGATAATACAAGTGAACCATTATCAAGGCTATTATTGTAAAATATGCCTGTATTGATACGGGTATTGCCATTGTGAGCCAGCATGATATCAACTGAATCTTTGTAACAGTCAGATATGCATAGTAGCTGGATTCCATTTTCAACGAGATATCGGAATATGTCAGTTTTGCTATTCTCAGTGAAGCTTTCAATAAGATGCAGGGCATTATCCTTGTAATCGCGGATATTTTCATGAATCTGCATACATTTAGCAGTTAGGCTTGCATCATCATTTATTGGATAAGAAAGATCATTATTAAAATCATTTGCTATGTCCTTGTAGTTATCACAAAAGTTTTTTACTTCATGTTCGCCAGAGTAGTAAGTGTATGGCATATTTCCTTTCGTGTTCAGCTTATCCATTTTGGAATAGCCCGTTTCCGCCAGTTCTGCAATATTCGAAAGAGAAGTCCAGTTTACAAGTGTTATATTAGTGAAAGGAGTCAGTATGTATGAGTGTTCCCCAGTTATGTAACTTCGACCTAAGCTGTTGGTTAGGTCATATATATTATTCTGAGAGTTACGGAAATTCTTTAATACTGATACACCTTTATTGAAGTATCTGCTAAACATGTCAATATGTTCTGTGTCATAGTCCTGCCTGATAAAGTCCTCAAGGGTTGTCTTCAGATTAAATTCTCTGGCGTTTATACATTCAAGAAGTTCCATGGCATATGTGTAAGTCATATACGCTGATATGTAGGCAATGGTATCCTTGAAAGGAAGCAGGGACTTAAAGCATTCTTTGTTTGGACTGTGTAGCAATTTTTCAATAGCAAGACAGTAAGCATCTACATGTCTCATTACATCTGATTTACTCTGTATATAATGAAAGTGAGACATAATGTATTCCTCTGATGATTTTATTGTTTCTGGCAGCAGGGGTTTTATAAGAATGCATGTATTTGAAATCATGTATGGTGTGATGGTATCTTTTTTTCTATTAACAATGTCATAATGGATAAGTCCCTCTGCTCTGGATATTGTAGGCATAATATTAGGGATGAATGGGGTGGAGTAGAGTGCATCCGAGAATTCATTTGGTGCAGCACTAAGAAACATTATAAGGGAGTGCAGAATATCGCTCCAGTCGCCATACAAAGAAGCAGCGGTTTTTGCTGGTGAAAATGTGCATACACAGTTTTGCAGTATTTCGTGTGTATGAGAAAGGAATATCTCGGTTAATGGTGCTGTTATCTTTTTGTTGTAGTTTTCAACATTATTATCGAGCATGGCATGTCCTCCATATATTTTATAATAGTGGTGTGACTGTAGTATAGCATATGGTGTAGGGTATTTCTATTAATAGAATGAACAAAAAAGATTACAGAAATATTACAGAGAAGAGAACTGTTCAGGAACGGGTAGGGAATTTCCGCACTAAACTCGTAAAACAAAAAATATAAAAAATCAAAATAAGATAAAATGTATTGACTTAAAGGGCGACCTGTTTAATCATATTTGTATGTGTTTAGTTATTGTAATGAAGTAAGAGGGCTTTGATTGACATAAGTTGGTTGCGAGCAGTTCATTTGGAGGTTAATATGGAGAAAATATTGTTTGGTCTTAATTTGAATAATGACATGATAGATGGAGTAAAGGGCGAGATTGCGAATTTTGGTGTCGAGTTTGCACCAGGGAGAGCAGAAGATGATTATAAGCGTACAAAGGATGCGGTCATTAGGGCTCTTACAGACAAAGAGTGTGGCTACACAGTGTGTATATTGTCAGAGTCATTACAACGAAGTGCGCCATTTACAACTGATGATTTTGATTATATACGGACAGAGAATGAGAAAACTCTTATCATTCCTATAGTAAGAAACAATTATAAGGGTACTGATTACATGAAAAGGCTTGAAGCTGTAGGAATAACTGGCGCTTTGTTTGATGCAGATGCTACAATGGCTAATATTGCTGCAGTTATCAAAGATAGGGGCAGGTCAAGAAAGGTATGCAAAATCTATTACAATATAGATACGAGCAACATAAAAGAAGCGAAAGAGGCTGTATCTTCTTTTGATCCTGTTGAATCAGTTGCTATTCTTAATGATATTTCCGGGAAGCTGTCTGCAACAGAGCGTGCAGAAAAGCTTATGTCCAGTTTAACGGCCGAACAATTTGCCATGTGTCTTTCAAAGACTCTTCCGGAGGTTAGGGATGAGCTTATAAGTTCAGGGAAATTCGACATGTATTTTCCTGAGGAGATAATTAAGCGTAAGGTGGAAGAAGCAACTGCCGGTAACAAAGAAAAGCAGACAAAAGAGCCAAAGGTTGTTGTCAAGGAAGTAGAGAAGGTAGTTGAAAAGGAAGTTATAAAAGAGGTAATTAAGCATGATGTGCAGTTTGTTGATGTGTCAGAGACGATAGGTATAATAGGACTTACTGCAGAATCAGGAAGCACATTTGTAGCATTGAACCTTGCAAGGGAGCTTGCTACTAAGGGTCTGCATCCTTCTCTTGTGCAGCTTCCTAATACAGAATCAGATTTGTACGAAAGGCTTGACTTTGCTGAGGTGTTTGGTACAGATTATGTGTCACATATTTCAGAGGTTGCATCTGGAAATCAGTGTCCGGATAAGACAAATACATTTTTTGATATTAATTTCTGTGTTCCTAATTCATACACGGATTTATGGACGGGTGACAGCTGGGGGAATGAGGAGACATATAGATTATTATTAGCGCTGTCGTCTCCTAAGATTATAGATTTTGGTTCTTATTATGCTGCTGACGGATGCCTGGAACTTATACCTTATCTTAAACATCTGATTGTAGTAGTTGACAGCACTATCGCAATGAATGAGGATGATTTCCTGTATGTAAGGGACCTTAAGAGAAATTATCCCGGAGTGGATATATCTTATGTAGTAAACAGGTGTACAGATGGAGTTCCAGAGGACTTGAAAAGATATATAGGTGGGGATTATAAGGTTGTGGCTCTGCCGGTACTTGAGAATGCAGTGTTTGAAAAGGCTGGGAGTGACATGATATATCCTTACTATCAGGGAGAGTTGTGCAGACTTACGGAGTTATGCGGGTTTGGTGTCATGGAGCAGGCTGGTGAACCTGTTGTAGCAGAAGAACAGGTTAAGAGTAAAGCTGAAAGAAAAGAAGATAAGAAGCAGGAAAAGAAACTCAGGAAGAGCAGAGAAGCTTCATCTGCTAAAGTACACGATAGAGTAAACATGGTAACTGTAGAGATTGGTGTTGGCGGCGTATGCGGAGGTGTGGGAACTACACATACTGCTCTTATGCTTGCGTACTCTCTTTCATCAAGTTATAAGGTTGCTATTGTTGAGCAGAATCACCCGTATGACAATGCAAGAGGGGGACATGTTCATACATTTGCTAATATATATAGGAATTTATACCCTGATACATATATTAACAGTAATGTTATTCCAAGATTTTCGTATAAGGGAATGGACTTTTATCCTTATTGCAATTATGCTCAGTTTGCTGCAAGGTTCAGAGATGATTATGACTTTGTAATAGTGGACTATGGAAATGAGATGGCAGATGAGAATTTCTTCAGGATGAGCAAGAGGATTGTCGTCGCATCAGCGTCAGAGTGGAAGATTGTTGAACTTAAGCGATATGTTAAAGAGGTGGCTTTGAAGAACAGTCTGGAAAGTTCTATTAATTATCTTATTACATTCATGTCAAGAAATAAAATGAGTGAGATAAGAAAGATATGCAGTGTGGGTGGTGCAAGAGCGAATGTATATGAAGTGCCTATATGCCCGGATTGGGATATGCCGTCAAAGGAAATAGAAATCATATTTAATGATATTATGACAAATAACCAGCGAAAGAAAAAGAAGATGCTTTTTGGATTGCGAGGTTAGAAGAAAGGCAGCAGGAGTAAATTTATGTTTGAGGTTGTTAATGGAACTGCGACAAAGTATGTAGTGTTGTATGGCTATGATTTATTGGATATAATCATGTATATTGCTATTACTCTGAGTGATTGTGATAAAAAGGTCATAGTGTGTGATGTAACAGATGAAAAGATAGTATATTCATGTGTCAAAAGCAGTGAAGGCGAGATGAAGCCTGTTACTATTGGCAAGGTAAAGTATTGCGCAGGATACACAGATGAGTGTGCAGATATTAAGATTGTGTGTGTGGGTTTTTCTGGTCTTTTTGAATTTAAAGATAGTCTTAATATGATGGTTCTTGGTTATACTGGAGGAAAAATGATGGAGGCAAAGCGGTTTGCATGTAATCTGCCTGCGTTTGATCTTATAGTTAAAGGAGAAAAACCTGCTTCCGGCCCGGATGTAAATGTTATATCATTCATCGATAATGTTAATGGGATACATGTTAATAATGTATTTGAGGTTGGAATTAACAATGACGCATCAATAAGAGTTGAATTTTTTGGTATTACAGACCATCATCTGATAACAAAAGGATTTAAGGAAATGTTAAACTATGTGGCTAAGGAATGTGGAATAGATGCTTTTACTATACATAGAGTCATCAGTGGGAGGTAGTTTATGGTATTTGAATTTGATAGAGGGATGTGGATAAAGCATAACTTTTTTAAAGGTAAGAGTGCTGTAAAATTGCTTATAGCTGTGGTTGCATCGGTATTGATGACAGAGGGTGCTGGTATTGCCTTGGTTTATAGTTTTAAGACGGAGATTAATATGGCAGCAGCGATGGTTTTAGTTGCTGTGATTGTTATAGTTTTTGATATTTGCATTTATATGAGAATAATGAATGAGAAGATTATCGCAAAACAGAAGGTAAAGAAAAAATCATTAACATCAGGAAAGCTTGATAAGTATGTGTCTAATAATCTTAGGAAGAATTATTCGTATGTAAGTGTTTCGCCTGAGACAAAGGAACTTATGTATAGGGATGTCGTAACTGACAGCTTCGGGCAGGGAAAAATCTCTACATTCGGAATGGGTTACTATCACAAGGAAGTAGAGTATAAAGTTACTGAGATAACAGGTGTAAAGACAGAGAGAGGTGGAATGGTTGTAACAGGAAATGTGCTGGCTAAGTACATCGTGTTGAGAAAAGGAGTTCTTACAGATCGACCATATACAGCAGAGCTTGATACACACATTAGCACAATGAGTGTACTCAGGATTCCTTTTGAATTTAAAAATGTCAGAGAACTTGAGTCTGTTATAGCAGGGTGGAAAGAAAATTCCATCTGACTTTATTGTAAATAAAAACCGCTGCACCGTAATGCAGCGGAAACAACAACCATTACTAAATTAGAAGAATTTAATATTGGCATAGTAATTATATGTCAGGTGTGTTATATAAGGCAAGAAATTTTGCAAGAAAAATATGATGATGTTGTTTGACAAAGGAAATTGACAGTTATTGTAACTGCTGAAATTCTTTTGTAACATTTTTTGTGAGCTTTGTTGGTTGCACAAACTATTATAGGTGTATATTATATATTTGTGAAAAGATAGACGATTGCAGAGCAGCTAAGGGAGGTGAAATTTATGAGTGGATATGGAAATAGAAAGGTTATGTGTGTACCATCTGCATTGCAAATTAAAGATGTAAGGAAGCTTATTGCGGAATCTAAAGAAAAATCAACTACAAACTGGCGAAACGCTGAGTATGCAAGAATAAAGATGGGGAAATATTTAATAAATATAATGTTTTTTGGGGTATATTACATAATTATGTGTGGCTTAATATTTTATCATGTAACATTCCCTATTTCGTATGATTTTATGATGTCTGACAAGTATGGTGCTTTGTGGCTTATGTGGTATGTATTTGCCTGGTTCATTGTGATGATGCTTATAAGGAGACCTTTTATTAATAAAAATCGCAGAATCTATGAAAAATGTGTCAGGAATGGTAGTATAGTTGAAAATGTATTTATGGATTCAGAGAAACAGATATTAGATGTGTATGGTAATGTTATGAAATTCATGGATTCTTATGGGCACATAGCTGATGATACAGGGTACATATATAGTTTAAATGAAACAAATGATACATTGGTTGTTGAACACTCTATGCCAATAGGTATAAAACAAGAGAAATATTATTTTGGACCTTATTTGGCACAGATTGTTGATGAAGAGGGTGGAGTTATCGATTTTTCAAAGTTAGATGCGCTATATGGGTTGGTATAATTACAAAAGATTGGTGAGGAGTGCATTGTAAAATACATACATTAAAATAAAGGGAGAAATTATAAATAATGGTGCATATTTTATCGGAAATTTTTTTAGAGTACGGTGATTCTATCTGGGTTATACCATTTACTGCATTTGCTTCAGTTGTAAATGTCAACAATAAATTAGGATTTGCAAAGGAGGATGGTGAATGAAAAATAAGAAGAGATTGGTCTCAAAGATATATGTTACGCCAAATAAATTTGCAGAGTGTATTGATAGCATTTTCTCTAACAACTATGAGGAAATAGCAGAATTTAATAATGTTGAAGTGGATAGAAGTAAAATCACGGTAGATATGCTAATAAACTGGTTGAATGAGCAAAACCCACCATATGCCGATTATATTGGCTTTTTTGATAGTTTCTATGAAGAAACATGACGATAAATGGGGATTTTTGTATAAAGATGTCAACACTTTATAGCTTAAGAGGTGATTTTATGAAGAAACGAAACATATACTATTGGACATTAACTATATCAGCATGGAGCCCAATTATTATATTTGTAGTTGCTTTTATATCAATCATTTGCAGGAGCATCTATTCAGGATATACCTATAAAAACAGCTCTTGTCTGGGGAGTAGTTGCTATAGCCTATCATTTGACAGTCAGCATATTTAAGCCAGAAGAGTATAAGAACTGGAAAACAGATGTTAATAATGATGATAAGGACAGTAAAGGAGATAAATCATGACTAATAAATATCAGAAATTACATAAAATTGTGATTGGTACAAGTGGTTCTGGAAAATCGTTTAGTATTTTATCAAATATAAAAAAAGATAAGAAAATAAATATTATATGTTATCCAGAACAAATAAGTGCTTATACAGTTGTTTACGAACAAGCATTTCCAGAGATATTTTTAAAATACAGACAAGATGCTATAGCTACAATACAACCACACATAATAGACATCAATGAAAATATATTGTTAAAATGCAATGTTCATTATAATCCAAATATATTTAAACTTATTGAGTGGGCTAAACGAGATGGTGTAGATTTAAGTAGGTATCGTTTCATTTTCCTTGACAGTTTATGGAGTCAATTAAATCAAGCTGATAAAATTAAGTATTTTTTATTACTATCAGAGCTTAATGCAGAAGTAGTTATTGAAATATGCGACCTGGATGAATTACTGGAAACAATAATAATAAGAAATTATAATTCAAAAATAATAAATAATTATTGGACTATACAAGAAAGATTCATTAATTCCCCCTACTAAATATAATATATGAAAGAAAGAATACTTGAATTGAGACAATATGTGCAGTTCGATTTTTATACTGTAAATGATATGTATTGCTTACAGTTGTTTGATAAAAGCGTATCTCCAAATGATAGCGGGGATTGTATTTATTAAGATAGTGATGAGATTTTTGAAATACTCTTTGATAATGCTATTGAATGGTGCAAGGAAAGATACAGATAAACTGAGATTTAGTGAGGTAAATAATTTATGGAAATAGTTGCAGAAATAGTTAGAATTGATAATGTTACACATGTTCTATATTCTCCGCAAAAAGGAACTCAATGCGGAATAGAAAATATCAATAAAAATGATATTATAGAATTTCGTGGAGAACTTGCAAATATAAGCTGTCCTATATGTAAAAATAAAATAGAAATCAATTTTTCACGATTGCAGAGTATGCATACAAACTAGAATTTAGAAACAGGAGAAAAGTATATATGTGGGAATTAAATGGACATGTTCAAAGAGAATACGGAGATAAATTTAAAATTAAAGATAAGGTGTTTCAAGTTGTAGGAACTGATGGCACAAGAGATGAAATTGAATGTGTAACAATTCCATTTGACAATAAGTATTACTGGTTCAGACAAGTTGGAAGAAAATTACAAATGGTATAAGAAGAAATGCAAGTTTTATGTGAATAAATTAAAATTTAGCAGAAAGAGGAATGAGAAATGACAATAAACGAACTGGCGGAGAAGTGTAAACAGCGAGAAATTAACTGCACAGACTGTCCTTATAATGAACCTTGTGAAAAATTGACTGATGAACTACAAGATATATCCCCTATTGGATTGGTAGATATGGTTAAGGATAATCAAATAATTTGGTAAGTCGGAAAAGGTAGGCGTAATATGCTTGTAAAAAGGATACCATTATATTACACCATATATATTGATGTAAATATATGCAAATAGCACAGTATACATTATTTGTCAATTTTTGTGTTGATTTTATAAGAATAGTATGGTAATATAATCAAGACAAAGGAAATTTGTCAATTTAATATTATTTTTCATTAAACTTGCTGAGTGCAGGTAATTAAATACTGCTATTGGATTTATGGTTACCAGTCTGCACTTTATGTTTAATGAGAATAAATGAGCGTGAAAGTTATTTCTGGTATTGGAGAATCAGGGATAGCTTTATTTTTTTACAAAAAAATGAGAATCAGACCTCAAGCATCAGCGGGAGATATAAGCTTTGGAGGACATGGGATTATGAAGGAAGTAAGGAGTAGAAGAAAAAGAAATTATGAAGAGCCAGATGCTTGCCATCTTGATAAGTTAACATATGAGCAGGCTAAGAAAGTACCAGTAAAGGGAGATGTCTTTATCTTGAACTTAAGATGTGAAGGTGGCTCAACTGGGTTATATCGCGAAGTAACAGAGATAAGGGGCTGTTATAGAGTGGTGGATGATAGTCACCCTAGATTTATTATATGCGATGAGTTCCGCAATGAAAGACTGACAGGAAGAAAAGCACTGCTGAGAAGTGATTTTTATGCGGGTATTGCGAAAGTGAGATTGGTTGAACGTATTTATTATAAGTCCGGTAAAGATGGTCTTACATGGGAACAGTTGGCAGTTGAAAATTTTTAGAAAATTGTTGTTGTTATAAGAATGTCAGTAAACAAGCAGTTTACTGACATTCTTTTTGCTTGTTTATGGTTGTTATGTCCTTGCTTCCAATTTATTCTGCAGATAGAATCCTAATATAGTAATAAAAGATAGGGGTGATTAAAAATGGACATAACGATGTTTGGGAAGGGAGTCTGCTCATATTGTGCAAAGCCAGTGGATATAGATAAGGCAGTATTAATTGATGATAAGAAGTATTGTTGCGAGGATTGCTATAGAAAAATTTCAGGAGAAGATGAAGAACCTGGGATTGAGGTGGAATTGTCGCCAAAGGATATATATGACGCATTATGTAAGAATGTGTATGGGCAGGAGAGAGCAAAGAAAATATTGAGTAATGCTGGGTATCTCCATCTTAAAAGAGTTGGTGGAGAGCTTGAGGGTATAGATAAGTCTAATGTTCTTCTTATAGGAAATAGTGGGACAGGTAAAACATATCTTATTAAAACTCTTGCCAGTATATTGAATGTACCATACACTTGCGTATCAGCAACAGCTCTTACAGAAAACGGCTATGTTGGTGCAGATGCAGAGTCAGTGATTAAAAAGCTGGAGGTCGCTGCAGGGGGAAACAGAAAATTAGCAGAAAAAGGGATTGTATTTATTGATGAGATTGATAAGCTTTCCGGCACATCAAGCAAAACGGCAAGCGGTTCAACTGTTATTGGCCGGGAAGGAGTGCAGCAGGCTCTTTTAAAAATAATAGAAGGAGATATGGTTGATCTTTCTGAAAGCGGCAACGGAAAGAATATGATAGATACAACGCAGATTCTTTTCATATGTGCCGGGGCATTTGACGGTCTTAGTGATATTATAAACAGAAGAGTAAATAAAACATATTCGATAGGTTTTGGTGGAAGCCTTAATGAGCGTGAAGATAGCAGGTGTCTTTCAGATGTAACTACTCAGGATTTATATGATTATGGCATGATGCGTGAATTTGTTGGAAGATTTCCTAAAATCGCTATAATGGAAGATGTTACTACAGAATTCCTTGAAAATGTACTTGAGATGGATAATAGCGTTTTGAGACAGTATGAGAGAATTTTTGAGAACGAGGGTGTTTCCATGCAGATAAATAGTGAGGATATATGTTACATAGCAGAAAAGGCATATATAAAAGATACTGGCTGTAGAGCATTGAGGAGCGTTTGTGATGAGTTGTTGGAGGATGTTCTTTTTAGAATAAAGGAGCTTAAGGGTAAGAGAATAAATGCAAGAGGCGAGGTGTTAAGCGATGTTTGTGAGGAATACCAGGAGTAAAAGATATATTGAGAAATATAATGAGCTCGATGTTGATGAGAAAATGACATATGAGTATACATACCCTGAATTCCTTATGTTATATTTTGACGCTTATCCAGCATGGATAAGGCTTACAAATAAGGAAAAGTCAGAATTTAAAGATTTCAAGCAATTTCAGTGGCATTTGAGAATGTATGGTATTATCGAGCTGGCTACAGTTGCATTATTTTTTATGATATTTTTTGGGGTAAAATACATGCTTGGATTGTAATTGTTGGAAAAATGTGTTGACTTATAGAGATACCTGTTTCAAACTATATTTATGCAATTCAAATAAAGAGGTATAGGTTTCATGAGACAGTTTAATAAATATATTTTATATATTATATTGTCAATTTTGATTACTTTCGCATGGGTTGCTCTTCCAGTATGTATAATAGTGGCGCAGGAGCAGGAAAGTAGTCAAAGCTATGAAGAGGAATTGGAACAGAGGGCCAATAGCCAAGCTGATAATGCAGCAGGGGATGTGGGAAATTTCTCTCAAAATTCAATAGATAAAATAAGAAGTGGAACGGCCAGCATAAACAGCGGAACGGGGAGAAGAGTTGCGACTAGTATGCTGAGGAGTGTGTATCAAATTTATATAATGCTCAAGGCGACAGCTAAGTATATCATAACGGTATCTATTTTCATTGGCGTGCTGCTTATGGTAATATGTCGTAAGAACAAGAGAAGAAGAAGAACTGGACTGTATTTCTTTATAACAGCGGTTCCTGTGTTTATATTCGTTCTTGTTTATGGCATTGGAATATTGAATGGAATATACCTTGATATAGCAGGAGAAACATATGCTACGACACCAATGTATGATGCAATGGTAAGCAGGTATGCAGGATATTCTCCAGCGGGTAGTTCGTGGTTTGTTACTGCACTTAATGCATTTCACATTGCATATGGAGGAATACTTGCAATGACACCAGTTATTATTTTGATTTTTGTTTCACTTGGGCTATTAAGGGTATTTTTCTGTAAATATGACAACAGGAAAAGAGATGTAGGTCTTTATGGTTACTGTATAGGTGCTCCGGCAGCACTTGTATTAGTATCTGTAGGTGCTGAGGTTATCGGCAGAGTATTTATTTAAAATTGCAGTAATGCAGAAGGAGGTAGGAACAAAGGTTCCTGAAAAGTGTTATGGTAGATTATGAGGGAATATTCGGACATATTGAGTCCGCGGAGGGTGAAGAAGAAATAAGTACCGGAAGTATAAATGATCCGGGAGAACTGAATGAGGCTACGCTTGCAACCCTTGAGAAATACAAGGGAGCGCAGGATAGGAAAGAAAAGGTAAACATAAAGTTTACGGCAATATCAAAGAAAAATAATGCATTTGCCATGGAAGATGGCGTGAAGATTGTATTGAGATATCCTCTTATGTCAAATGAGTTAAAACAGAGGGTTGCAAATGGTCCTGTGGATGCCCTTAAGATGCTTGTAAAGGGTGTTGATGTTATGATTACTGGAAGCAGTCTTCATGGAACAGTGCCAGTTGTATATGCAAGCTGCACTAAAATAAAGGACATGAAAAAAGAAGCTGGAAAGGCTGCTTTGGCTGATATGCTGTCGAGACATGACCTGACTCCACTCAGGGCGGTTGTCATTCGTGTGGATAAGGGAAGCAGGACAGTTCTTCTTGATATTGGAGGTCTTGGAATTAAGGGTGTATGCCGTATGATTGACTGGTCTGATTCCCCAATGACAGAGGTTATGATGGATACAATTAAGCCAGGATTAGAAGTAATGGTTAAGGTAACTGGAAGGACCAGCAGAATTATAAAGAAAGACGGACAGCTGGATAAAGTAAATACGGGAGCATACAAGTGTGTAAGACGTTCTTATAGTGACCCATACGAAGGTTTGTCTGCTAATTTCCCTGTAGGCACATCCGTAATTGCCAAGCTTGTCAAAATGGAAGGAAACATGTGCTTTATGCAGATAGATGGATTTGACAGGTTACATATTCTGTGCTTCAAGCCTTGGTTAAGAGATGAGGGGCATGAGAATACGAGCGGGGTTAATAAAGTCATTGTAGGGCATGTTTATACAGTTGAAGTAACAGTATGCGATGAGAAAAAGAGAAAATTCAGAGGCCGTATTGTAAGGGAGCATCCGACAAGAACAGATAAAGGACTTGAGAGCTTTATGGAGTATAAGGAAAAGGTTACAGGGGGTGCTATAGTGGCATCTGCATCATCAAAAGAGGAGGGCAGATAATTATGGGATTACCAGAGAAAGCATCAGACGTAATAAGTACATTAAGCCCACTTGAAAAGATTGTCTTGCATAATCAGTACTTGCTGCATGAGCACAGTTCTTATACTTTTAAAGAGGGCGACAGATATATGTTATCTTCATCAAGTGACCTGACAAACTCATATGGTGTAATAGAGTCAAGACTTCTGCAGGGAGATATTGTACCAAGTGATTTCTTTATTGCATATGCAATAGCAATGGTAGGTACTACGGATTTGGAAGTACTTACGGCATATATGAAGTGGATGCATAATGCGTATCCGGACAAAATAATACCCTATAATATATCTACAACATCACTGAGAACAAGGCTGGAGAAGCTTGCAAGAGCGGGTGTAATCAGATGCTTTAGCATTGTGCGTGAAGGAGAAGGGAAAAAAGGATATTTTTATGGCATATCAGAGCTTGGGGCAAAGGCAGTGAGGAGAAGACTTGATATAGCTTTTCTCTCATACGATACATGGCCACTCGTGGATTGTGAGCAGAGGGTTTGGAGAAGACTGGCTGCTAACAGACTGGGCGCTGCGCTACTTACGTTGAATAAGAAGGAGCCACCTAAGTTTTATACTGAGCTTTACGATAAAGACTATAAGGCAAAAGTTCCTGTATATGTAAGACATCAGTGTGTGTATACAGATTCAGAAGGAAAACTTTGTAAGGCATTTCTTATAGTAGAGCCTGTTTCATTTGTAACAAACAAGCTTTTAAAGACAGATGAAGAAGTGTTGAGTGATGTAAAGAAGAGAATTAAAACACTTATGTCGCGTATTGATATTGCTAGGGGTAATGGAGCAGAAACAAGAAATTCAGCCGATGTGTGTGATACTGCATTGCTGCTTTTTGTTGCAGATGATGTTGATGCAATCAAAAGAACTGCGGCGATAGTCTATGAATATTCTGCAACTGCTCTTGATAATTGTCTTTTTACTACGGAGAGAATAATCGCCGGGAATAAAGGAAAACTCTGCAGATGTTTCTTTAGTGCTAAGGCTACACAGAAAGAAGATGGCAGTATTGTGGTGAAGCCTGCATATGATGTAAGTCATAGCGAGCTTTTTGGAAAAGATGATTATACAGAGTCGGGACTTAAGGGCGAACATCTTGTTAAGCTGGGTCTTGCTGTATCAGCTGAATAGAATATTGATTAAAATAGCTGTCAATGGTACAAACTACGCCATTGACAGCTATTTTATAATTAAGAATGCAAATAGAAAAAGTATTAAAAACTCTGATGTGTATGTAAGCATACTTGTGAACCTGTGCGAGTTGTTTTTGCTTACAAGTTTGTGCAGCAGGGCGGTAATGATAAAAAGTATTGAAATGCTGCCAAGGTATATACTGTCATTCTTAAGCAGAAGAAAGAATGGGGCGAGTGCGGTCATAAGAAATAAAAAAATATTTTCAATTAAAACATGTACTGCAGGGATATATGAATATGAGATACATTTGTAAGTTTTTTCAATATTATCATCTGATATCTCTATGCAGTAGGCGGTGAAAGATATATTGTAAGCTGGCCGGAATAACCGGAACAGAATTTTTGAATCTGTGGAATCATCGTACATAACCAGTTCGATTGTTTTTGTGTCAGCTGGTGTAAAATCAGGAAAATCGAATTCCTGAATCAAAGCATTATCAAATGTAAGGATGTGTGATTTAAAAATCAGGGTAATAAGCAGTACTGTAAGCAGGACTGACATAATAACAATCAATATCAGATTCCTGGAGAATATGCTTCTGGTATTGATGCATAGGTTAATGATGAAAGCGGTTAAGCTGGCTATAAGCAGAAGCAGTGAATAAAGTCTCTTATTGAGAATAATGCACTCTATAGGGAAATTAAAGGCAAACACATATATAGCCAGTATCAGGCATTCTATTGAGAACAGATTGAGGAATGTTGTAGGCATGATGCAGCTCCTTTAACTGTATGATACAGGTAGTATAACATCATGCGTGAAATAATCAAGGAGGTTGTAACTTCTGAATTTTCAATGCTTCTGAATTTATAATATTCAAGTGTTGACAAAATAAATAAGCTGGCTGATAATATAAGTATATTATTTTTATCTTTTTTTTATCCGTTTGGATTTGTTTGACAACACTTTGATTGTTGTTCTGGAAGGTATATTGCTTGTAATAAGCTTTTATGGCTTGTTAGCATAAGATTTTATTACAGGCAATATGCTGTGCTGCAAGACGCAGTAACCAGTTAAGAGCGTGATGCTCGAAATTTAAAGATAAGGGGTAAATCCTCTATAATATTTACGGTGGGAAAACAGCTGATACAGGAGCGCGCGGCCTGTAGAGGCTGTTTTTTCGTGTGTTTATATGAAGAATCTGAAAGGTGGTTGATGTTTGCTGGCAGGAGATTTTTGTGCCGAAAATCATCCGGGAAATATTAACATATTATTATAGAGTGATATTTGAAAATGATATCCAGAGTACGAATTATATTTAAGTATGGAATTATTTATAATTGATTTTTTTATGTGAAAAAATATTGCTGAAAAACTGGCATATATAGTGTAAGGCAGAAATGCTTTTTATCATTAGTGAAAGGAGATTTTTATTATGAAGAAAATCCAGAAAAACAATAATTTCAATCAAGGAGGAAAAAATATGAATGAGTTGTTAGAAATGATCAAGAGATGTGATGCGTCAGAGGTTAATGAGGCAGCTAAGGAGCCAGAGGTAGTATGTGATAATCTTGAGGAGGTTTTAGCAGAGAGCAGGGATGCGTTTGCATCAGAGTCAATGGAATTGTTACATGTATATCTTTTATATGAACCAGTGACAGGCAAGACATATGGACTTCTTGATTACGGTAGATATCCAATAGATACGGCTGCTATAATGTTTGGCAAGGGCGTTGTAATAATAGATGTAATGAGCCAGTATTTCAGTCCGGTTGATACAGCGAAGATAATACTGGAAAAGGCTGTAGCCAGTATCAAAGAAGATGTCAGTGCAGCGATGGAGAGTTGCGAGCATCCTATTTTAATGACGGGTATAAGCGGATGTGGCGTACATGTGGGTTATGACCTTGTAGAGCAGTGTCAGGTTACTGTAACAGGATATAAGACCTATAAAGATACTGCAAGAATCACCAGAGTAAGAAATGGTGTGGTATCTGAAACGGAGTTAATAAGCCTGAATGAAGGAAAATATTCTGTTATATTCCCATCGGATGAAGTAGCAGACATGTGTGGGCTTTATTTGCCAACGGACTGCCACATAAGAACAGCGTATGATGAGTGGCTAAAACGACCTGGCAAGGTAGCTGAGCCAGAGGTACTTGCTTATTGTGAGAACAGGGGTAATGAAAAGGAAGTATATACAATGGCGCTGAGAATAGTCAATATGGACCGGAATGGTTTCATCGAGCATATTAGCGATGGAATGTATATCGGGCTTCTTGAGACATGTCTTGAGAGATACGAAAAGGGAGTGCTGCTTGGAGTACCGGAAGAGACGCATAAGTATCAGTTAAATGACCTGGAAAAACTGCTTGAAGAAACAACTCTTTAAAACGGGAGGCGCGGGTTTATCTGAAATGGTAGCCCGTGCTTTTTTAGCATTTGAATTTGACGGAATATTTACTATATTCCCGTCAATTCTGCTAAAAAGGGTTCTCTTCCGGACTCCACACTTCTTCTTAAACTTCCTCCCTGCCTGCTGCCACCTTTTTTCACCCTCTGCTTATCTGCTGCCAGACAGCTTCAAAAAAATTCCTCCGTGGCTCCTTCAGGATCATACGCAACCATACCTTTTCTTTCCCAGAGATTCCCTTATCTAATTTAACCAAATGTAAATCCTTACCCACTACTTTAATGCTGCCTCTCTTCCCGCTTCTTTTCTTGCTTTGAGATGAAGGCTGTAGTTTGAGTGACCTCCCTGTAATATGAGTGGCATATTATACTTTAAGAGAGGTCTCCCTTCCTCCTTCTTTTCTCCTTTTCCCTCCTCCTTCCTTGGAAGCTGAGTGCTGTATGGGGATTGAGTGGGTAAGGATTTACAATTCTAAGCCGGAAGTGAAAATGGCTCTGGGAAAGAAAGAATTTATAGTTTATGAAAGAATCCGGAAGAGTGATGCTTGCGGAGGTGCAGCAGAGTGGTGGCAGCAGGCGAAGCCTCTGAAAAAGGAAGAGAGCGTGAAAGCGAGCGACAGCGTCGCTTGAAGATATGTTAAGACAAGTGGTGTGATGAAGTGGCGGAAAGGTTGTTCTGCAGGAAGAATATGAAAATGGATTGAAGAACATCTGGAAGAGTGGCAGCAGAGGGATGAAC
>OJNH01001014.1_pt1 | contig 23688 bp, 18 predicted proteins | sample 1597361 | NCBI WGS metagenome assembly OJNH01 (sample SAMEA2452136, study PRJEB22498) | human gut metagenome | biome: human feces; feature: human gut; material: feces | place: Australia | collected 2012
TCCTGATAAGACAAAACATCGCGCACCACAGCTACATTCAGCATATCTTCATTCACAATCTCCTTATATAGCGGAGTTACATCCTGAGTTAATGAAACATTAAACTCATTCCATTTAGCCCGCATCTCTTCTTCATTCTTCACTTCAGCAAACATCCTTGAATAACTTGCATAACAGATATAACTATTGATAATATCCGCTTTGATCCGTGCTGTTTCCAGCTTTTTAAATGCATCAGACACATTACTCAACGTATCCAATGTATGCATACGTATAGCGGCCAAGCTGTCAACCAACGCTTTAGTGGACACAAAATCTCCACGCAAGTTACCACCGGCTTCCAGATAAGAACCACCTTTCGGAAAAAGACGGAACTTCATGTAATTATTGGCTTCGGCTCCGATTCCCGAGAATTCAATGGTTGTATTTAGAAGCCCAAAACAACCAAAAAAAACCAGAAATAACCAAACATAAACCTTTAATTATCAATATATTCTAAAATTTAACACTTTCAGGCTGCTTTTTGATGGTTCCCAAATTTCCACATATTTTTGATACATATTTCTGACGTGGAGAATTTGCGGAGCTTATTTTTTGTTATTTCGTGTAGATAGTTAACAAGGGTTTACATCCGTTTACAACGAGCGACAAATTCCGCCCCGATATGTGAGAATTATCACATCGTGTAGAAAGGCGACAACGGTTTACAACTGTTTACCTCCGTTCACCACTTCAGATACATGAGAATGAAGAAGTGAAATTACTAAACGATAAGCAGTATGAAAGTAACCAGGAAATGTGCTTTTTGTGGTCAGTCCTTTGAGACCCGAAGCGGAATGCAACGCTATTGCAGTGAGGCTTGTCAGGCAGAAGCCAAACGAGCCAAAGTAATGCAGAAGAACAACCTCTTCAAGCTGGCTCAGCCATTCATGGAGATACAACATCAGGAGTATCTCACATTTTCCAAAGCAGCCATCCTCATGGGCTGTTCCCGTCAGTACATCTATAAACTTGTAGCCATTGGTAAACTGAACGCCTCCCGTATCAGCAACCGAATGGCATTCATTCGCAGAGCCGACATCGAGCAGATGCTGGCATCCAATCCCTATCATCGTATCCTACCCGGCAGTACCTCTGCACCGAGAAAGTCCGCTTCGTCTTCCACATCCCTCAAAAAGAAAAAGAGGGAAGAGAAAAACGATGAAGTGCTGGACTTCTATTCGGGTGAAGAGGTCATGACCCTTTATAAAGTCAAGCAATCGTGGCTTTATACCTCTGCCAAACGGAACAAGATACCTATCTGCCGTATCGCAGGCAAGAACTATTACAGCAAGAAACATATTGATGAGTTCTTCGGTGTGTCCGTTGACATCAGCAAAATCACCCAATGGTTGACAGCAGAGCAAGTGGAAGAACTATTCAATATGAAACCCACAGCTCTCCGTGCATACACCTATCGCCATAAGATACCCACCAAAAGAGAATATGGACGTACCTATTACTCCCAATCCCATTTGGCGGGACTCCGCAGAACCGACCTTATGAGCGATGAAAACTACTACACCGTAGAACAGGTACAGCAGATTTATGGACTCACCTCGGCCAATATTTGCCATATCGTCAAGGTTAAGCACATCAATAAGGTCAAAGTAGGACGAAAGAACCTGCTTTTGCGTGCTGATGTAGAGCGTGTTATGGCTGAAAGAAACGAACAACCATAAGCAACCGCCATTATTCAGCAATTATTTCAAAATGATTATCGTGATTGTTCTCACGGTTATTTCATTGTATTCCTTTGTGCCGACAAAATCAGTATTAACAAATAAAATCAAGAAAAATGAAGTGTAAGACTGTAACGCTACGAAAGCGTAAGATTAAGAACGGAACCCAGTATTCACTCTGCTTGGACTACTATCCCGGCTATCGTGACAATGCCACCATGAAGGTTATCACACGCGAGGCATTGGGCATCTACATCTTTGCCAAGCCTGCCAACCAGCAGGAAAAGGACTTCAACGCACGCATGATGAAGAAGGCAGCCATCCTGCGTAACCAGCGCTATGAAGCCATCTTCAATGAGAATCATGGATTCTTTGACAAGAACAGGATGAAAGGTGATTTCCTTGCCTACTTCAAAGATCTGGCAAACAGAAAGAACATCAAGTGGCAAAACGTTTACAAACATTTTGAACGCTTTGTAAACGGTAAATGTACTTTTGATGAAGTGGATGTTGATTTGTGCCGTAAGTTCATGGAGTATCTGCTTGATGCCCCTCAGTCCATCCACACCAATAGGAAACTGCATGTCAACTCTGCTGCAGGCTATTGGTCAACATTCCGTGCCGTACTCCACACTGCCTACCGTGACAGGAAAATCAAGGAGAATCCCAACCCCTTCCTGGATCGTATCGAATGTATCCCCACTATCAAGGAGCATTTGAGTGAGGACGAACTGATACGACTTGCCGAAACACCATGTGAGGAAGATGTTCTAAGACGAGTCTTTCTTTTCGGATGCCTCACGGGAATAAGAAAGAGCGACATCACGCAGCTCACATGGCAACAAGTCCAGCCCTATACCAATGGCAGGATGTATGTTACCACCCGTATGCAGAAGACACAGCAGATTATACACAACCCCATCAGCCAAGAAGCCCTTGAACTTCTTGGAGAACATTGTGAAGGACTAATCTTCAAGGGATTTAAGGAAAAGATGCTGCAAGGACCACTGCAACGATGGTTGGCAGCAGCAGGAATCACCAAGAAAATTACCTTCCACTGTTCACGTCATACCATGGGTTCGCTCCATGTGGAGAAGGGAACCGATATGGCAGAGATTCAGGCTTTGTTGGGACACAAGAACATTACCACCACACAGATTTATTCCAAGTTGGCATCAGACCAGCTCTGCAAGGTGGTGGATAAAATCACATTGAAGCGTAAGGCTGAACAGTAATACTGCATCAACGCAAAATCCATCAAGGGGTGTCATCAGCTGACATCCCTTTTTCTGTATAAAAAGCCCTTTCTATGGCATTTTGAGTATGATTTTAGAGTATGATATTGCGTCAATAGTTAACAAATGTAGACAAATGATGCAACAGTAGGCAATAATGAGTGATAATTGAAAGAACTCCATTACTTTTGCAGAAGAAATGAATGAAAATTAAGTAATAACCGCAAAAAAACATGAATAATATGGAGTCATCTATCAAAGAAAAATATCTTATCTGGACGGCTGTCGGCTTGGCGATTTGTGTCATTTCTCTTGGAGTAACCATTATTATAGGAAGCGACTTCGGTCATGACAACTTTATCAGGTTGATTGTCTTTGTTTGCAGCAATGTGTTCGGATGGTTAGTCTATCTCGTCTTCCAGTCGTTCATCTTTGATGCCTACCATATTTATAAATTGATATTCGGCAAAAAGGAGAAACCATTGGAGGTAGAGGCTGTTGCTCCACAAGAGGTTATTGCTTTGGTGGCTGAGGAAACCGCAGTTGCCGAAGAAACATTCGATAAAGAGCCTGTCCAAGAAAGTCAGCCTATTGAAATCCACATCACTTCTCAACATCATCAGGAGAGAAAGGCTTCTTATGAGGAGATGCAGAAATTGGAAATGGAACAGCGTGTCCGTAGTGTAATGGAGTACATTCATTACATAATGCCTCGTATAGCAGACGAAGAGACCATCAACCATATCTGCACCGAGGTGCATAATTGGATGTACAATCCCAACTATAAACCGAAACCAATCAAGAGAAGACTTACCAAGCAGATTACGAGTGTACCACTCCGCCATTTTGTGTGGAATATCACTGCCCGTTTCTTGAATCCCAAACTTTACGATGGTGAGAATAAGGCCATGTTCATAAAGACCTTGTTCCCGAAAGAGTTTGCAGATACGGAAATTGAGACCATCAAGAACTTCAAGGTAGATGCCCGAAAGAGCGAAATTCCCATTGATGAACCAGAAGGAGATAATTTATCTTTTCACTATCCCGAAGATTACACACCAAAACAGATTTCATAGCCTAATTCAATAGAATAACCATAAGTAGTCAGTAAAGCGTAACTATCTGTATCACATCGTTTCCCGAATAACTTTGCCCGTCATTTATGGTCGGTCATCGTTATTCGGGAATTATTTTGCAATTATCATCCGTGGAGGTAGTCACGGCTGTATCATTCAAGTCCTTTGCAGCAAGTCCCACTAAAGGGGCGAGTTGCAAAATGGAAAATAATATGATTACCTTCAACGACCTTCCTATGGTCGTAGCTCAGCTTCGGGATGAAGTGATGAGTCTGAAAAGCCTGCTCACCGAGCAGAGCAGTGTGAACAACGCAAAGGCAGTGGACACCCACGTCCCCATGTCTGTGGATGAAGCAGCGGAATACTTGGGCATTCCCAAAGGAACGCTTTACATGAAGCTTTCCGATGGAACCATCCCTGCCACCAAGCCCGGCAAACGCTATTGCCTCTACCGTGATGAACTGGACAAGTGGCTGGAGTCTTCCCGTAAGAATCCCGTACCTCTATCCGATGAGGAACTTAGCGAGTCCATATCCTCTTCCCACCGTCGCAAGCCCAACAAACGTAACTGGTAGATGCTATGGAAGAGGATAAGAATTACATCAACATGATCCATGGCGACCTCGAACGAGCGACCCAGGTACAGAGCGGTATGCCCGAGAATGTCGGTGTGATGAATATCAAGACTGCCAACCGTACCATACTCGAAGCGTCCCAAAAGCCAACGCCACGTTCGCTGTGGGATTGCTTCTGGTATGAGGGGGAACTGTCCTGCCTCTTTGCCGACTCCAATGTAGGTAAGTCTATCCTTGCCGTACAGATAGCCGACCATATAGCACAAACCGACAATGTGCTGTACTTGGATTTCGAGTTGTCCGAGAAACAGTTCCAGCTCCGTTACACCAACGAGCACGGGAATCTGTATTCGTTCCCCGAAAGGCTGTACCGTGTATCATTGGATTGCGATTCTCTCCTTGATGCCAACTTTGAGGAGGCAATCATCGGAAGTATCGAGCAGATGGCACTGCAAACGAGATGCAGGATATTCATCGTTGACAACCTTACCTATCTGTGCTGTGCCATGGAAAAGGGAGATGCCGCAGGACGGCTGATGATCCAGCTCAACAACCTCAAAAAGAAATATGAGCTGTCTATTCTCGTCCTGGCACATACTCCCAAACGCTCCTTGGACTGTCCCATCACCTCCAACGACCTTGCCGGAAGCAAACGCCTGTACAATTTCTTTGACAGCGTGTTTGCCATTGGCAAAAGTGCCCAAGATGGAAGTCTACGCTATGTGAAGCAGTTGAAGGTGCGCTATGGGACATACTCATACGATGCCGACAATGTCATCATCTATGAGATTGAGAAGGTCGATTGCTTTCTGCAATTTGTACACCGAGGATACTCCACGGAAAAGGAACACCTAAAGCAGTTGGGAGACGATGAATCCACCCGTAGGGACAGCCAGATACTGGAACTCTCCCGAATGGGCAAGTCACTAAGGGAGATTGCTTCACAAGTTGGTTGCGGCAAATCAACGGTCGGTCGAGTAATCCACCGCAGCAAGGAGAATGAAAATGCCATCGTCCCAAGTGTCCCACCGTTCCAGTCCTTAGGGGAACGGGACATGGGACAGGACGGGACACCTTGTAACATCAAAGAAAAGGAGGCCTGACTATGAAGAACTATTCATTACAGACATACAAAGGCATAGTTACCCGTCATACTTGCCCTAACTGTGGCGACAAGCGCTCCTTTGCCTATTATGTGGACGAGGAGAATACATCTCTACATCCGTCAGTCGGAAGATGCAACCACGAAAGCAGCTGTGGGTATCATTACACTCCCAAGCAATACTTTCAGGATCATCCCGAATGCCGTACCTCTGATGCTTCTTCTTTTGATGGGCAAATGAAAGAAGTGAAGAGCAAGAGCACTCCGATAGAACCACAGAAGCCTACGGCCATCGGCTATGTTCCAATTCACTATGTGGAGAAATCGAAAAGCGTGCAAAGTAACTTTTTCCGCTTTCTCTCTACATTGCTGGGCTACTACTATGGCAGCAAGTCTCAGGAGGTGTTGAACCGCTTGTTGGATGAGTATCGTTTGGGGGCGACCCGTGACGATGCTGTTATCTTTTGGCAGATAGACAAGAACGGAAAGGTGCGTACAGGAAAGGTAATGCAGTACAATCCCGAAGATGGACACCGTATCAAGGAACAAGGTGCAGCCATCAACTGGATACACAGCATACTGAAAAAGCAGAATGTATTGCCGGAAGAATGGCTACTATCCCAATGTCTTTTCGGTGAACACCTGCTAAGCCTCTATCCCGACAAGGTGGTGGTATTGGTCGAATCCGAGAAGAGTGCCATCATCGGCTCTGCCATCTTCCCTAACTATGTATGGTTGGCAACAGGTGGCAAGAGCCAGATGAAGGAGGAGAAGATTAGTGTGTTGAGCGGAAGAACCGTACTTCTCTTTCCCGATGCGGACGGATATACCGAATGGAAACAGCGTGCAGAAAGTATGACCTATTGCAAAGCCATCGTATCTGACCTCATTGAGAAACACGCTACTCCCAAGCAGAAAGCCGACCACATAGACATAGCCGACTGGATAATCTTTCAGATACAGGAAGGCAAGCTAATGTGTACAGCAAACCACTTGGTAGAGGCTGAAAAAATCCTGCAACGAATGATAAAGAAGAACCCTGTACTGCAAAAGCTGATTGATGAACTCGACCTTGTATTGGTCGATGCAAGTCACATCGCAAGCGATGATAAAAGCCCTCCTTGACGGAGGAGAGCGGAAGCCGTAGGCTGTAGCGGACTGACAAGGGCTTGCCCTTGATATAGCCCACTATAACTACACGCTTCGCTTACGTAGTTGTGGGCTCTCCCGAGGGGATTATGGCTTTGCCCTAATAACCCACTCAGGGCGTTTCTCCCCTGAGAACCCAGAGCAAGAGTGACCCTCTCTTTGCAATCTCCGCTTATGGGTTGCACCCCTAAGAACCCTTGTGCAAACGAGAGCAGAGTCAAACTTGCTTGAACTATGCCAAGTGCAGCCAAGGGTCGCAAGAGCAACCCCACAGAAAGAAGCTCGCTTGAATTGTGCAGCGTGTATCTGTTGGTCACGACAGACAGACCGATAGCGGAAGTAAACGACACAATGACCAAGTGACCAAACAAACAAATTGTAACCAATAAAAAATGAATAACTATGGCAACAAAAAGCAGTATACATATCAAGCCTTGCAACATCACATCAAGCGAGGCTCATAACCGCAGGACTCCCGAATACATGCGTAACATCGGAGATTCCAAAATTTATATCGTTCCAGAACTCTCAGACGATAACGAGCAGTGGATAAATCCGAGTTTCGGCAATGTCGGTTTGCAGACGCATTATGACAAGATCAAGCGTATGGTTAAGGAAAAGACCGGGCGTGCGATGCAGGAAAAGGAACGTGAACGCAAAGGCAAAAACGGAAAGATTATCAAGGTGGCAGGGTGTTCGCCCATCCGCGAAGGTGTATTGCTTATCAAGGCAGATACCACCTTGAATGATCTTCGCAGATTTTGTGATAAATGCGAACAGCGTTGGGGAATCACACCGCTACAGATTTTCATGCACAAGGATGAAGGGCATTGGCTCCCTGGTGAACCCGATACGGATGATACGGAGAGTTTCAAAATTGGTAACAGATGGTTCAAGCCCAACTATCATGCCCACATCGTGTTCGATTGGATGAACCACGAAACAGGAAAGAGCTGCAAACTCAATGATGACGATATGATGGAAATGCAGACATTGGCATCTGAGATTCTTGAAATGGAGCGAGGACAATCCAAAGCCGAGACAGGCAAGGAACATTTGGAACGTAACGACTTCATTCTTGAAAAACAGAAATCCGAACTCCGTAATTTGGATGCCGTAAGGCGATACAAGGAGTATCAGGTGAAGGTTGCCGAGCAGGAGGTTCAGGAAGCAGAGAGTATAACACAAGCTCTACGTGATGAAGCCCTGCAAAAAGAGAAGCAGAATGAAATGCTCGACAAGGCTATTAGTGATAAACGCTCCAAGTTAAACAAGGAGAAAGGAAGTCAATTGCTCGGTGCTGTTGCAGATTGGGCTACAGGAAAGTCCAAAGCACTGAAAGGTGATATAGAGGACTTGAAACTTGATTTGGCGGAAGCACACGAAGCCATAGCCGAAGAACGTAAACGAACACAGGCAGAAACCGCCAAGCTCGAAGCCTATAAGAAATCAGTTGCACAGCAGATGGAAAGTGCCGTTCGCAATGCTGTACTTAAAAAGGATGATGAGATACGTAACTTGAAAGACCGTCTGTCATGGAGAGACAAGATGCTGAGGATATTTACAAAAATTCTAATGCAAAGTAATGGCACCTTCAGAAAGGCTGTCGATTCGATCATCAGTTTTGCCAAGGATACATATCGTAGCATCTTCAGCAGAGAGGAAGCAAAGACCATCAAAAGTGTGATGGAAGCCTTTGGCAAAGACAAGGAGGATTACAGAGTTATCGGAACTTTCCTTGTATTCACGGCAGATAAGAAAGAGGACTTATCCAATAGTGAGTACAGCAAGGCTGTTCGCGAAGTGGATGATATCGCCATAGGCAGATATGAGCAGGCTCAGAAGCGTGGAAATTCTCTAAAACTGTAAGGATTTAGGTAAAAAAGCATGATTCTTGTAAAATATTTCTGCAATTATTTGTTATTAGAGACAAAAAGCATTACCTTTGCATCGTAAATATGATGATCATCGGTTTGTGCCGAGTCAATGATAACAGAACCCGTTAGCATCCCGTAGAACTGCTGGCGGGTCGCTTTTTTTATTACTATGAACCAGCGCCCACGCACAATAGAAGAACAGGTCTCATTGCTCAGAGCAAAAGGGATGGAATTTGAAGATTTAGGCGAAGCTAAAGCTTTGCTTGCTCGAATCAGTTATTTCCGGTTGAAGTATTTCTGGACAGACCTGATTGATGACTCTACAGATGGTGATTTCTTGCCTGATACATCTTTTGATATGGTCATGAAACGCTATAATTTCGACCATAACCTACGATTGGTGTTGTTTGATGCAATAGAAATGATCGAAGTAGCTTTTCGTGCTAAAATCATCAATCATATGTCAAAAGCAGCAGGCAATGGACTTTGGTATCTTGATGCATCATTGTTTGAAGATGCCGACAGACATCAAGAGTTTGTGCTTAACTTGAAATATGAGTTCGAAAGAAGTACTGAACCGTTTGCTAAGAAGTACATTGAGAATCATCCCAATTGGCAAGGGGATAGTTTTGAGGGTGATAACCCTGATGCTTGGATGATAATTGAGGTAGCTACTTTCGGCACACTGTCGAAGATGTATAAGAACTTGAAGAATCAATTGCCTCAAAAGTCTGCCATTGCAAATGATTTTGGACTTTACTCATCGAGAGAGTTTTCTAACTGGATAGAGATAATCTCGTTAATGCGAAATATCATAGCACACCATTCTCGTCTATGGAACAGAGCACTCAGCAAGAAAATATCGAATATCAAGGGGCATAGAGACCTTTGGTTGAATAACGAATTCACAGAAACGCAGAAGAAAAAGCCCTATGCAGTAACTTGTGCATTGGTTTATCTCTGTAGAGCCGTAAGTGGTAGCAAATCTATCCAAGAAAAAGTAAAGGCGTTGTTTGAGACAAGTTCCCAAGTCATACCTATTCATAAAATTGGTATTCCTATCAACTGGAAGAATGAACCTCTTTGGAGATAAACAGTGAGTCTATCTGTGTGAGCTTATAAATGGACCTGTAAAAAGGTTCTTATAGAACATAAAAACTCAAACAAAAAATAACAGAACCCGTCAGCATCTCGTAAGAACTGCTGACGGGTTCTGTTATTTTAATTGAGTAAAGCCGATTCCGTTGTAAACTCATAGACTACACTGGTGGCTATTTTGAGTTTCTAGGCCACACTTCTCAAACGGAAGTTATGCTTGAAAAGGAGTGACAGAAGGTTGCTGTTGCTCGTCTGATATGCTGGAGGATGTCTATGGAAAATTAATATTATTCCTATCCTAAGCATTGATTATTAGTTGATAAACACCCATAAACCAAAATGGCTTATGGGTGAAATTTTGCTAATATATTCAATCAAAACAAGATTATAGTACTTGTTTTGAGAATTGCACCTATGCAATAACGATTTGTTTACCTTTTTGTACGCCAATAAAGCCATAATACTCTTCGTCTGACATTATTGCCGTAAATTGCTCAGCAATTCGATTTGCTAATTCATTTAATTGAACTTTGAGGAACTCTTCTGAGATATTCTCTTGTGAGACCAGTTTAGAATGTTCAGAGGCTGCATAAGCGACAATTTTATGTATCGCTTCTTTATCTAAATTAGCATTTTTACCCAACTTATACTTAGCCAACAACATCAATTCTTCTGTCGTTCTCTCTATGAAAATGTTAGGTTCATTACTTAAACCAGCATATTTTCTGTAAACCTCTTGTAATTCTTCGAAATAGGTATCACAATAAGAAGGTTGTGCTATAGGTACGAATTCTCCTCCTATTCCATAAGTTCCATAAATAGCTGAACTTACAGCATATCCATTAGCTTTATAAACAGTTATTCCTGCAGGATAGAGAATACGATTAGCAGTTTGATGACATACTCCAGTTATAAGATAAATAATACCTGCACGTCCATTGTCCGTTGCTATTCTTTCTGCAATTGACACATCAGCTGTATTACCACATATAACATTTCCACCATCATCTCTACCCCAACATCCATATTTGATTTGTACATTTTCTTCCATGTCGCAAACATGAACATAAGTATGATCTAAGTAAGAAAATGGAGCATCACACTGTACAGCATAACCTTTCAAAATGCCATCAACTGGCTTAAATACTTTGTCAAATACTACTTCTGTGAAATTAATGACACCAACAATAGTAAAAACAGCTTCTGTTGTTAATGAAATCTTTTGGAATGGGAACCATGAACTTCCGAAACAATCTTTACCCGCAGAAACATTTGCATAGGCTGTAACCCAAATTATTTCGTCTGAGTTTACTTGATTCTTAAGTTCATCTATACTCAATAAATTTAGGCTTACAGATTGTCCGACAGGTATTGTTGATGTTTCTCCAATTCGTTTTGGTGTACCACCTTTACCTTTCTTATAATAACATTCTAAACTGCAAACAGTTCCAGATTGATTATTAAGAGTAATCTTAGTAATAGGTGTGTCAAAATACTCATCACCAGTCGAAATTCTATCAAAAGTAGTAGTTGTTGTGAATGCCGTGCCTGTTATTTTGAAAGCAGCAGTATTCTCTGAATTTGCATCATATCTTAGCCATACATTACCGGAAGAGTCATCTCCTGCAGAAACATTTGCATAGGCTGTAACCCAAATCTCACTGTCTTCATTAAGGTCTAAACTTCTTAGATCCAAAGTTTCACTCTGTCCAAGTAAAATAGACCCAGATTTTCCAGATCTCTGAGGCTCTCCATTTTTACCAATTCTCCAGTAACACTCTAAATAGCATTTAACACCAGCTTGGTTTTCAAGTTTCAATAAACCAATAGTTTTGTCTAAAAATTCTGCCATAATCACATAATTATTTAAGATTAAACACTTTTGAATCTTTGTCTCCTCCTTTTAAGACGCATATGGGTTAATACTCTTGCCGAGCACTTATAACTCCCGCCCGGCTTGGGAGTTTAGTGAGCATACGGCAACCCAATGCCGTATGCCCTATGAGATTCTTTACTCAGAAACAAGTTCAAGTTCAGGAAGGATGGTTCCCACTTTCCACTTATAAGTAACCTGTTTTGTAGCACTGCTGTTATAAGTGTCTATAGCGGCATTCATCGCAGTCACAACATCCATACTGTTCAATGCTGTAGCATCAGCCACGGCAGTGGTGCCATCTTCTCCGTCAGTATCTTCGGAAGCTACGTAATAACTGCCTGTAACGGTTGCAGAGGTATTACCGCAGAGATTGCCCACGGTGGTATAGCAAGCAATTAATTTTTCTGAAGTCCTAGGTGTTCCGGCAATACCGCCAACATTGCTGTTTCCGCTAATCTCTCCTGTATTGGCACAGGCTGCAAACACGTTACCATCATTTGCAATAGTACCAATAATTCCACCTACCCATTGAGTGCCTGTTACCTTGGCACTGTTAGTACAACCATAAACATAGCAGGTTTTATATGCTATCGCTGCAATCAAACCGCCTGTACCGTTGTGCTCACCGGTAACCGAACCACCTTGTACGTGACAGTCAATGATTGAAGTGCCCCTACTAATCTGGGATGCCAAGCTTGCTGTATATGTGGTTGTACCATAAACAACCGGAGTCACAAGGGTGAGATTCTTTATAGCAGCATTACTTGCCCCATCTATGAAGCACGCACTAGATTCTGAATAAATGCGAAGATTGGCAATGCAGTGACCGCCACCGTCTAATGTGCCTTCGAATATGCCTGTCGCTGTCCAGTTGCTTCCGCTTGGCTTGCCGTTTTCATCTACGGTGATACCTTCGGTTGACAAAATGATGTCTGCACCAAGAGTGAGATTTGTTTTACTATTCTCTTCTATAGCCTCTCTCCATGTGTTCAATCCTGCTTCGGTATAGACGGTATAGGTAGTAGTCGTTCCATCCGTAGCAATGGTATAACCGCCAAGTTGTTTTGTGCAAGCCAAACTGCTGATAGCATCTGCCACCTCCGCCATGTCCATAACCAGCGTACCGTTGAAGCCAGCAAGAGCTGCAGCCAATGCACTTTGCTGAACCTCGTTCAGGGTTCCGTTCACAGTCAGAGTGGTGACTGACGGATTGGCTGTAAGCAATTCAGAGATAGCATTCTGCACACCTTCCGCAGCACTCGACACGATGTCGATAGCAGCAGTTGTGCCCGATACTGTAGAACGGATGAAGATTTCAGTCACTTCGCTTCCACTGATATTGTTTTCTGGTGTACCCCAGTCTCCAATAGTGATATTGCCTACTGTCACAGCATCCTTACCTAACTTCATACTAATAAGGTAGTGGTTACCGCTTGCCAATCCGTCGGTAATCGGAGCCTGTGCTGCAAACGAGCGTCCACTATCCATTGTCACGCGAATGCAAAGTGTGGTGGTTGTATTAGGAAGGGCATAGCCCACATAGTTATCAACCTTTTGGTCATAGTTGGTATCATTGGCGTACAGGGTGGTTGTCTCATTGGCTGTACCAAAACCGCTGAGGTCATTTGTAGGTACCGTCCAAGATGCTGTGCGAGGTACGTTGAACAACGAAATACTCAGCACGGCATCGTTACTTAATTCAGTACCCATAGTGCTTATGCTGACCGTTATTTTTGAGAGCAGGTGGTTCATTCCAATGATAACAGGATTGCTTCCCAAAGCCGCATAGTCAGCATAGAGGTAGTCGTAATCCTCGTAGTCGCTTCCGAACACTTCAGGCAACTCAATAGCGAACTTGCCCTCATCGGTCAAATCGGAGGTGTAGGGATAATAAGCTCCTATCTGTTGTTTTGTATCGTCATTCTCGTAGAGCACTACAGTGGCAGCATCGAGATCCCAACCGTTATTGTAGATCCATTTGATGTTGCTACCTTCGTAACGACCACTGGAGGTAGATGTTACAAATACACCCATACTTCCTTCAACAAGATTATCATTACTATCAATTGTTGCACGGGTAGTAAGGTTAGCCACTCCTGCCGAAACGATGGCGATAGGAGCATCCTTTTGATTGCCCTGAGGAGTAAAGTCATCCTCCTGTGCGCAGGCTGCCATTCCAAGTGCCAGCACTGCTAAGGCGATATATTGATATATCTTCTTCATAATCCTTGAAATTACGTCTTGATTATTCATTCATTTTCTTTACGGTAACATCGCCTTCGTCATAAGTTGTAGCATCGGATGCCAAGGTCAACTGATTGCCTTCTGCATCGAAGTAGGCAGCACCGGTTACGAGCAAAGCGTTCAGATTGTTGGATGTTCCATAAATGCTGAGTCCGCCCGGGAAGGTAGGTCCTTCGCCTGTTGCTTCATTGTAAGAGAGGAATCCCGTCAATCTGGCTGTACTTATATCATATTCTCCTCCTGAGAAGCTACCGCCGGTAATCGTTGGTTTACCGTTTGATGTAAAGTATAAAGCATATTTACCAGCAGTAAATGTACCGCCCGTAATGGTCAGAATAGAGGATTGGGAATAAATCGCATAATCTGTTCCGATGAAGGTTCCGCCATTAATTTCGATGGTAGAACTATTATTCCATCCCAATATAATTTTGGTTCCTTCGAATGTGCCACCGTTTATAACCAATTTGCCACTTTCAGCGTATATTACATCATATGCCCCATCATAGGTAATCATCTTTCCGCATTTTTCTTCGGAACTGTCATTGATGGTCAGCGTTGCGCCATTCTGCAACCAAATCAAATAGTCGCTAGTGTTGGCAGTTTTAAGGGTATGCCCATTTAAATCAAGAACAATTACACCACCATCAACGAGTATATCTTGCACAATATCACCATATTCATTCGGTGTGCCCTCCACTTCCATATCTGCCAGCAGAGTAACAGTTGCCGGATTTTCAGCTGTGCCGGTCAGTTCGGCAGCATCTATCGCAGCCTGCATTCCTCTGGAGAGATGAACTTCGTAAATATTTGTTGCAGGGTTATAGACAAATGCTTCTTGCTCGGCTTCTACACCGGAAACTGGCTTTTCTGTCCAGTCATTGACGCTGACGCTGTTGATGCTCACTGCTTCCTTACCTACTGTAAGGTTAAAGGAGTAATGTTTGCCGGCTTCGAGTGCAGTGCTTGATGTGGCTGTCAGATTATCCGAACCAACTGTCAGAGTAACGACAAAACCTGTTTCCGATGGTTCAAGGATAGCTGTGTAAGCAATACCATTCTCAGGCAGATAAGGAGTAATTTCTTCTATTTTGAAATTCTGAATGTCTGCGATACCTTTGCCATCATATTCTGAAGCGAAGGTCGGAGTAATAGTAACCTTGGCATGCAGACGCTCGAAGCTGAGTGCCACGGCTGTGCCTTTGGCTACACCAGTTGCAGTGGCTACCATACGGTCGGCCATCTTGATTCCTGCCACTGTACTTTGGTCTGTTGGCAGAGTGTAGTCTGCTTCTGTCACAGCTGGATAGTAAGCGGTGAAGTCATTGGTGCCCGATGTGTAAAGCACGGTTCCGTTAGTGAGTTCCCAAGTGGTGGCAGGGTTATCGCCTGTGGTAACAGTAGCCGTGTAAGTACCGCTATTCTTATTGTTACGGCTGTTGTTTACCAAGAGAATCTGGTCGTTATTCTCCCACAGTGTACCGTCAGCGAGGGTATTGACACGGGTCTGCACCTCAGTAGCTATGTTGGCAGAGGCAATCTTTACGATGTCCTCCTGCTGCGGTGTAAAGTCGTCGTCCTGTGAGCAGGCAGTGAAGCCGAGGGCGAAAACCGCAAGTGCGGTGTATTTATAGATTTTCTTCATTGTCTCTTTCATTTATCAGTTAGTTTCCATATTTCCTGTTGTACCTTCTTCTTCACCATTGGCATCTCCATTTTCCCAACCTTTAGAAATCTTCATTTCACCTGTTTGGGTAACAGTTCCACCGATAGCAACATTCATGGTATAGCGGTTGCCGCTTACAAAGCCACCAGTCGGTGCAGTGACATTGAGTGAGAACGCACGTTCCACACCGTCAATCAAAGCCGTGATAACAATTTTGGGATTACCTGTCTGTGGTGCGAATATGGCTTCGGACATATCCTTCTCCACCTCATTAACCGTAGTCTTTCCAATAAATGCGGTGATAGCATCAGTGTAAGTTCCTGATGTTATGGTTGCAGTAGTACGGTCGAGAACAGCATCTGTACCGAAACCATTATACACAACATTTTTAATACTTTTGGTTGTGACATTGTCAAACTCCGTTCCCCAAGAATAGGTGACATCGAGTTTGCAGAGCAAGTGACGGAAACGAACACTGATATTGTCACCGTTGATGGTTACATCGTCCTCTGTAGTACTCACTGCACCAAGCAAATCACTTGCAATGACACTTTCCGCTGTGCTCTGGTCGGTCTGTACGGTGAAAGTGGCATCGGCAGTAGTATAGGCACTGACAAACGGAGTGCGCGTAGCATCCTTCCATAAAATATTGTCGGAAGGAGTGTAGTTGTTACCGTTACCTTTGGTCATTTCCACATTGGTGTAGTTGTACTGGGATGCTTCCTCTGTCTGTGTCACAGTTAGGTAGAATTTGGCAGGCAGATTGTCTGCATCGTATCCAGCACGGGTTTTCAAATCCGCCACATCTGCCGTAACAGTGATGGGCGCATCCTTGAGGTTGTCTTGTGGAACAAAATCCTCATCATTAGAGCAGCTTGCCAGCATAAAAGCAGCCGCTGCAAAAGCTAAATACTTGGTCTTCATTGCTTCTAATATTTATTTATATTGTTTTTACTCTATTATTCTAATTCATAGTCGCCAAGATGTCCGCCGTTTCCCCATGGATCGACATCCACGCTACTGACGGCAAAGCCTTGTTCAACAGCGACTTCAATAATCTCCACTTGCGGTGCTTCGTATGTTCCTGTGTTTCTGTTACTCATAAATTATCTGTTAGTTGTTAGACCACTCATTATACCATAGATTACCCCATTCGCCACGGCGTGCGTCTGTACCTTCTTCGGCTTCTCCGCCACCAATACTGCCGCCATCGCCCCAACCACCGACTGAAACATTTCCACTCGTGGCTATCATTTGTGTAAGATCAACTTTGATTACATTCGTTTTAGGACGTTCATAACATCTTCTTTCTGCCTTCATACCTTTCATTTTTTGATGTTAATGGTTTATAAGAAAATACGACGTTTCGGAAAAGACACGATGAATGCCGACCGATAACGCCGTAATATGATGATGCAATGCTTCGACAGCCGCCACACGGAGGGGCGGAGCACCATTGCGTAGATATAAGTCTGAGGAAACGGTTAGCAAAACCGGAGAAAAATGAATTGCTAACTCTTTGACATTTAAGATATTTTCTGTAGAATACGCGCGATGAGAATGTGTGTTTACACGATTTTCGCACATAACCAAATTATCCATGACATATTTTGCAGAAATCTGAAGATTCCCGCAACATCCTAAATGGCTGTATGTTATTGAATAATTGTTCATTCTTTTCTGTTAAAGCACATTTCTCTACGCAAAAGTAATTAAAATTTTGCACAAGACGTTATTTCTGAAAGTTTTTTAAAATTTAAAGCGCATTTTTTCCTCATAGAGTGTTATATAATACAAAACTTAACAAAATAATTCACTTCGTTTGCCGTTTATCTTCATTTTTCGGAAGCAAAGGTAGCCAAACCTCATCTGGAATAAGAAAAGGTCAAGCGGTAAACCGTTTGTAGCAGTTTACTGAAACTCGGCTGCACTCGGCATAGCTCAAGTAAACTTGGCTCTGCTCTCATTTGCAAGAGCTTTCTTCCTCCGTTGGAGAGTAAACAGCTCCAAAACCTTTTTCTATTCATCGGCTTGGCTAGAATCCGCATCCGGCAACAGAGATAAACGACTGGCGAAATAGTAGAAACAAAGAACAGCATAAATAAAAGGGTCTTAACTTGATAACCTATCATTCAAACAGCCGTTAAATCTTTCAGAGGCTTATTATTTTCGACAGAGAGAAATTTGGCAAGCGGCAGATTTCACTCCCTCCAAAATAATCGATTGATAGAAGTGTGCCTTTGCCGTTCTTGGAAATTGTCGTACCTTTGTGCCGAAAACGTGGAATGATGGAAACATCAAACTGCAAATAGCACTGAAAAGAGAAGAAACACCCTTTATTGATACGCTTTGAGCGTTAAGAAACAATAAAAATGTTAAATCTTCACCTTTTAGAATGCACCCTTAAAGGTTATGACCATATTTCTGACTTATTACTTGCAAAATATTGAGTAATAACTGGTTGCAAATACCGCTTCTGTATTTGTCTGAGTTACTTTGATAGTCATGTCATCTCCTGGAGTAAGATACAATGTGTTGCGGCTGATAGTATAATATGTCGGCTCTTTAAGTACAAAAGTAGTATCAAAATAACCGGCAGCATCCGTTTTCAACAAAATATCCCGGCTGTCACCTAGCATAGATGCTGCTCCGTCAAATCTCATACGCACATTCTGGCTACCCATATCAAACAACTGGCCTTTCAAATGAACCGTATTAATAAAATTTGATTTTTTTTCTGTACACGAAACTGCACATAAAATAATGAATACTATAAAAAAAATATTTTTTCTCATATCGCCAATTATTATAATGTAATTAATAACATATCATTTTGTCAAAAACATACTACATATACCCCAAACGTAGCATCTCAAAAAATCATTGAAGATTTGCACTATTTAAGGTTGTTCATTCATATCTATTTTGTTGAATAGCACCATTGCTTGACCCTATTTCAACATCATTTATTGGCATCGCCCACAACAAACTATTGGAAGGAATCGTATAAGTTTTAGGCTTATCTATAAAAACCTCAGACATTGATATTTCAAAAAAATTCTTTACTACTGTCACATCATCTTCCAATATTTCATTTACACCATAACGTTTGATATCAGGTATACGCATAGAAAATGGCATTTCACGACGTCTTTCAGCCAATACAATAGATAAAGCTTCACTTTGGTTACCTGCGCTAAGAGAAATGTAGGTACCGGCCTCATAACGCTTTTCACGAAGCACGTCCAAAGTCTTTAAACCCTCTTGCCACATTCCTTGGCGAATTTGTGCCTCTGCTTTATTTAATAACATTTCAGCAGTAGTCAAGCCAGATATTATATAACGTCCATCATAGAATTGATTATAACGATATGCTTCATACGGAACTCCCATACGACGGTTTCCATGTTCCACAAAAAACAACTTAAAACGGCGGTCATTCTGCTGATCATATAGACTCACTAAATCATCAGATGGAATAATCCATTGACTACGCGCATAAGTAAAACGTGGGAAAAGAAATTCCTTCCAATATAAATACTTAATCGTTGTCCATTTATGAGTTTCACAATTATATACATCCTGTGCCGGAAGACCCTCCATTTCTGGATAAGATTCAACAGGAGCATAACCCAATTCATTAAAATCCAATAGTTCAGGAGCTCCTTCCAAAGCCTTTTCCGCAGTAGCTTGTGCCTCCTTATAATTCCCCATTGTCAAGTATACACGTGAAAGTAATGCATTTACTGTTGCCTGACAAATACGCCATGGAAAATTAGGATTTACACTCTTATCTGGGGTCACGGCTGCAATTTCCAAATCATCTAATATCAATTGATAAATTTCGTCCAATGACACCCTGGCTATTGACTCCTCAAAATCCGTATTCAAACGTTTGGGAAGTCCCAAAGCATTTTTATTGGCTTCACAATAAGGCAAGCAATAATATTGAGCTAATACGAAATACGAATAAGCACGTAAAAAATGGGCATTACATTTTAATTTTATTTTCTCGCTTTCATCTCCAGTAACTTTATCCACATTGTTAATTATGGTATTAGCTTTAAAAATATTTGAATACTCTCCATTCCATAAACCATCCGAAGCCTGTGAAGCAATCCCTGCTGTATGCAATATATTATAAAAAACCGTACTTGATATAGCAAATGCACTAGGATCAGCTTTATATAATTCGGCTGTCAAGTCGGCATCATCATTGGAATAACAAGCAAAGGGATTGGTTTCATTAATAAATGCTGTTGCATTATCATAAATTGCAACCAGTTGTTCCACGTTATTAATAGGAGCACTAGTAGAAGGCGAAGGCACTTTAGACAGATAACTATCACACGAAGACAATACAGTCAACAAAAAAACATATATTATTTGTTTCATAATCTTTAAATTAAAAATTAATATTAGCGCCAAAGGCAATTGTTGCAGATGGTTTATTACTTCCAGGTAGCCATTCAGGATCATACCCATAATCATTAGCACAATAAATCAATCCTAAATTACGTGCTTGAACAAAAAGTTTCGCCCCCCTAAGATGTAATTTTCCAGCAAGTTTTTTAGACAAATTATATTCTAAATTGATTTCTTTCAAACGAATAAAAGAAGCATCTTGAACAAAATATTCTAAATTCGGAGTATAACGATCCCATAAATAAAAATTAGATTCATCTTTAAGAGGCCAAGTAGGATATAGAGTACCATCACTATCAGCAAAATCCTTAATAGAACTACTGACAAAAGTTTTTCCGCTACCTACAGAAGGAATACTTCCGGCAGTAGGCGCTCGAAAGATACCACCAAAATTACCTGTTAAATAAACATATAAACTGAAATTATTCCAAGTAAACTGATTAGACCATCCAAATGTGTGGGGAGGAATAGTAGTACCACTATAATGCAAGATATCAAGTCCCAAAGAACGATTATGTACAGAAACATCATTCATGGATATTTTATCTCCATTAGCCCCAATAACATAAGGTATTCCATTTTCCGTTCCCAAAAAATCATATGAATACAAACTACCGACTGGTCTTCCTTCGACATGAGTATCTGCTTCTACTAATTCATAACAATAAAGAGCCGGATAATAAAGCTTTAAAATCTTATTGTAGTTATAAGCATAAGTCACAGTGGAACGAATCCCCAAATCTACCGATGGTATATGGAAGTTTCCTGTCAACTCTAATTCAACACCTCGATTTAATATTTCAGCATTATTAAATTTCTGAGTACTAGTACCATATACAGACGGAATAGTAACCTGTCCGATAACATCCTTACTTTTCCGATTATAAAAATCCAACTTACCGGATAATTTACTTCTAAACAAGTCAAAATCAACACCTATATTTGTAGTATAAGTTTTCTCCCAACGCAAAGATGGATTACCAAAGCTAGAGATATTTCCAGTAATAGTACCTGTAGTAGAATTAACCGAACTTCCAACAGAAACCAATGTCAACGGCGAGGTACTTTTTTCCGCATTACCATTTATTCCATAAGTAGCACGTAAATTTAAATAGTTAATCCAATCTATATCTTTTATAAACTCTTCTTTACCTATATTCCATTTTGCGCCAACAGACCACATAGGCGACCAACGCAAAGACGGGTCATCCGAAACAAAATTAGATCCATCACCACGAGCACTGAAAGAAGCTCCATATTTTCCGTCATATACATACCCTATATTAGTATAATAGGATACATATCTGTCACAACGAAGACTATAACTTGTATTTCCACCCTCAATTGTTGCACTATTTCCAAAAAAATTCTTGAATGAGTCTACATTACTACCATACCCATAAGGAGGAACAGATGATGTATTTTTCTCTTTATTATATCCATACACATACGGATTAACAGTACCTTCGGTATCATATTGGCTTATTTCAATACCAGCTAATGCAGAAATTTCATGTTTTTCTGCAAATGAATTGTTATAATTCAATTGGTTTCTAAATACATAATTTGAATATTCCGTCTTACCTGATCGCAAGACCCCACCTTTAGGAATACGAGAAACCCCTACTTCCTGTGTTTCATTATTATATTCCGTATATGAGTTTACTAAATTACGCGCATAAAAAGTATCTTCGCTATCATAATTTTTATATTCTGAAGATGTCGATTCATACTGCACACGCATATCATAATTCAGTCCCTTAATAATTTGAGCATTTAACCCCAGCTGAACACGATACATTGTATTTGTAGTCTTATATTCACGCCCACGCACTTCACGAAGCATATTGTATGACCAATCACTATAAGGTAATTTTTCTAAAGGCAATTTTTCTAATTCCGCACGATTATATACATTCAAATTAGTTGCATAACTACCATCTTCATTCAATAACATTTCATAAGGTGACAAATTACTGAATTCACCAATAGTCACGCCAGACGTTTCTTGATCCTTACGTTGCAAGGTTGTTATCAAATTAGCAGTCAACCATTTTGTAACCTTATATGAATTATTATAGTTAATCATGAACTTCTCATATCCACGTTTAATAGTACTTTCATCATTTTTCTCATACATTAAAGACATATAATTTGACATATGTTCAGTTCCTCCAGATATACTGACATTATATTGTTGCAATAACTGTGTTTGCATTAAATAATCTTTCAATTGTTGACGATTACTAGTATTACGTAAACGCTCTAATCCCTGCTCCATTTCTTCTTTAGAAAGCCCTTGATATTTATTAGCATAATATAACTCTTGTGCCAAAGTTAGAGAATTCTGTATTTTTGAAAAAATTGGAGCATATTCCCAAGCTGCCATCTTCCAGTTATTCTCAAACGCTCTCATTTCATAATCAACCATTGTACGGCTATCTGCCTGATTCATAATATATTCAAGATCAGGATTAGTACCTATACGAACAAATGCCTGTACATCAACTTGAACTTTATCCTTTTTACCTTTTTTGGTCGTAACAACAATAACCCCATTAGCGGAACGAGCTCCCCAAATTGATGCAGCAGCCGCATCTTTCAAAACTGTAACACTTTCCACATCATTCGGATTTATACTACTAAAATCCCCCTGAATAGGAAAACCATCCACTACAAGCAATGGCTTTTTATCAGCATATAATGAACTTGAACCACGAATTAAAAAATCAATGCTTCCATCCTCTTTTTCCGTCGCCTGCATTCCAGCAACCAAACCTTGTAATGCCGTAGAAAGATCTGCTGTCGGACGTGATGATAACACACTGGAATCTACTTTATCAAATGAACCTGTTGCGCGTTCTTTTGATAAGGTCTGATATCCAGTAATCACAACATCTGCTAAAGCAGTTGCATTACTCTCAAGCTGAACATTAACCATCTTTTTATTTACCTGTGCTTTTATAACTTTATCAGTCATCCCCACAAAAGTAAATGAAACTAAATCCCCAGACTGGACTTCCAATGTATATTGCCCATTTATATCGGTAACAGTACCTTTACTAGTTCCACCAATCATAACTGTAGCCCCAATTATACTTTCTCCATCCTCATCCGTAACGACACCCTTCATTAAAAAAGACTGACGATTTACATTCCTGTCAGCCTTTCCCGGCAAAATCAGGATCAAGTTTCTTTTCACTTCATAACGTAACGATGTTTGTTTACAAAAATCTTCTAGAACTATTTTAAGAGGAGCCTGAGTATAAGACAAACTCACTCTTTTATCCTGATCTATGTTTTCTTCATCATAAACGAAATGGACCTTTGTTTCTTTTTGTAACCGTTCCAACGCTGTTCTGATCAACACTTTATCTACATTGATAGTTACCTTCGTCTCAGTTTGAGCAAACAGATTTCCCACTGAACAAAAGAATATGACCAATGCAACAAAGCATTTAACCATGAGATTTCCGCCGTAAAAATTTTTGCTCGAAAGTTTTGCACTCATAATGTTTGTTGATTAATTTAATAAATATATTATTTGTTATAACTCACTTTTCTCTACTATCTTCAATGTAAATCGTTTCTTCTTCGCGAGTAAAATGTACATTAGACACTCTCTCAATCACTTCAATAGCAAAATT
>OJNH01001015.1_pt1 | contig 23627 bp, 20 predicted proteins | sample 1597361 | NCBI WGS metagenome assembly OJNH01 (sample SAMEA2452136, study PRJEB22498) | human gut metagenome | biome: human feces; feature: human gut; material: feces | place: Australia | collected 2012
TGTTCGGCAGCAGCGTCTGCGAGAATGCCAAGGTCTTGCTGGCAAATGGTCTGGTCGATCTGTTAGGGTCGGACGGGCACCGCAGCGAAGGACGCAATACGGATATGTCACGGGCAGCGGCGGTCATCAGGCAGCTGGCCGGAGAAGAAGTACTGCGGCAGATGACAGAAACGAACCCGCAGGCGATCTTAAAAAATCAGGAAATAGAGCTCAAGCAGCCCAAAGTATTTTTAGAAGACAAACCAAAGAGCTTCTGGCAGAAACTCTTTGGCAAATAATAAATTAAAGATTGAAGTAAAGAGAAAAAGGAGAATCCCGATGAAGAAAACAATTCTGGCGCTGACCCTGGCGCTGAGTCTGCAGGGACTGGCAGCAGCGTCAGCAGCAGACAACGACTATATTATGTGTCCCGGCGACCAGCTGCAGGTAGTAGTCTATGGACATGAAGATCTGAGCAGCCCGCCCAACAGCAACACTACCCCCTATACAGTACGCCCTGATGGAAAAGTAACCTTTCCCCTGATCGGCGATATAGACGTGACAGGAAAAACAGTAACAGAATTTACGCGGCAACTGGAAGTGAGTCTGGCCGAATACCTTGTCAGGCCGCAGGTCAGCGTCAATATCTTAAAGCTGGGAACGACGCGTGTCTATGTGCTGGGGGAAGTAAAAAAACCGGGACTGTACGAGCTTGAAAAAAGCCACCGCGTATTAGATGCCCTGGGCAAAGCGGAAGGCTTTACAGAAAAAGCCGCCAAAAAGAAAATCTTTCTGATCAGAAAAGGTGCGGAAGAACCTGTACTGGTCAATATCAATAATTTTCTTAAAAAATCCGACCAGAGCCAAAACTACGTTTTAAACGAAGGTGACTGCCTGTATCTGACCAGCAACGGCAAGATAGATATCGGGCGTGACATCATGCCCTTCATCAGCGGCGCATACATGGTATCGGAAATCAAAAATAACGACTGACCTGAGGAGAGATAAAGTGGAAGAGGAAATCACAATCGACCTGCGCGAGCTGGCGCATATAGTGCAGAAAAACGCAAGGTTCATCGCTAAAGTCACGGGCGGATGCATAGTCGCCGCCGGGCTGTATTTGCTTATAGCTTCACCGGTCTACGAATCAGATTCGCTGCTGCGCATCAAGCAGCCCAAAGGGATAGGCTCGTCGCTTTTAGAAAGCATGCCTATGGGCAATGCCATGGCCAGCAAACAGCTGATGAGCACCTATGCGGAAATCTTAAAAAGCCGCAGCGTCATCGTTCCGGTCATCGAACAGACGGAAGAAGCAGACAGTGACGGCAAATATATGCGTTATGAAGATTATATCAAAAACAGGATAGTTACCAATCCTTTTAAAGATACAGAGATCTTAAAAGTTACAGTCAACGCTAATACGCCGGAAGGGGCCCGGAAAGCCAACGACCTGATCGTTAACGGCTTTTTGCAGCGGTTGACTGGTCTGGTACGTGAAGAACAGAAAACTCCCCGCGCCTTTATCGAAGAGCGGGTCGTAGCCTCTAAAGCCGAGCTTGAAGCAGCCGAAAGTGCGCTGACCGAATATAAAAAAGCCAGCAAGATCCTGTCACCGACGGACGAAATGAAGCTGGCGGCCGATAAAATGGGGATCGTCGATAAACTGCGTGCAGAAAACAAGGTGGCGCTGGCCACAGCACAGGCACAGCTGTCAGCAACAGACCAGCAGCTGGGCGGCGAAGCGGATAACGCAGTTATCAAGCAGTATAATGCAAAATTGGCCGAACTGGAGATCCAGAGGATAGATTATCTGGACAAATATACAGCCAAACATCCTAAAGTCATCGAAACAGAGGACGCTATAGCCAATTTAAAAAGCAAGCTGCAGCAGGAAATAGCCAAAGTAGCCTCACTGCAGGCGCCGTCGGATAACCCAGTGCACCAGCAGCTGCTGACCAGTAAATTCGGCAGCGAAGCGGCGATCAGCGTAGCCGAAAGCAACCTTGCCGAGCTGGAGCGTCTGGATAAAAGAAATCAGGAAGACGTAGAACGGCTTTCCGAGAAAGAACAGAAATACCTGAGCCTGATGCGTGACGTCAGCGTTGCTGATGAAATTTACATCATGCTGGCCAAACGCCTGGAAGAAGCCAAGGTAGCCGAAGTAGCGGTATCTACCGAGGTACAGGTAGTAGATACGGCCACACTGCCGGAAGACCCGGTAAAACCGAAAAAGCTTTTGACCCTGCTTTTGGCAGCCTTTTTGGGAATCTTCGGCGGCAGCGGCTTTGTTATTGCCAAAGAACTGATGAACAGAACCATAAAGACAACGGACGATGTAGCAAACTATCTGGACCTGCCTGTTCTGGGCTCGGTGCCGGATTATGAATCATTGAATAAAAACATGAAAAAAGAACAGCAGGAGCAAAGCTTGACTGCCAGGCTACGGAGGTACTTATGGAAACGATAACACTGATTGCCGACCGTGATGCCAAATCACCGGTAGCAGAAGCATATAGAACGATCAGGACCAACATCCAGTTCTCCAACGTTGGTCAGGAGCTGAAAACGATCATCGTTACCAGCGCTACGCCAAACGAAGGTAAAAGTACAACGATCAGCAATCTGGCGGTGGTAATGGCACAGGCCGGGCACAAAGTGCTTTTAATGGACTGTGATATGCGCAACCCGACACAGCATAAGCTTTTTAAGCTGACTAATAAAGGTCTGAGCAACTGCATTTCGGCGAGTGAAGAGGTGCGGGAAGTCATTCAAAAAACAGGGATAGAGAATCTGGAGCTTTTAGCCAGCGGGCCGGTAGCGCCCAACCCATCCGAGCTTTTGGGAAGCAAACGGATGGAACAGTTACTGGAACGGCTAAAGCCGGATTATGACTATATACTTATCGATACGCCGCCAATCATGCCGGTAACGGATGCGGCAGTACTGTCTGGTAAGGTAGACGGGCTGGTCATGTTGGTCAGCTCCGGCGAAGTTACACCAGCAGCAGCTAAAGAAGCTAAACAGAGGCTGCTGCAGGCAGGAGCACATATTTTGGGAGTTATCCTTAACAAGGTAGAATTGGTCCATACGCACGGCTATGGTTACTACTATTACTATGGCTCAGATAGTACATCCGGGGGGGGACGTTCGTCACCGGAAGTGAGATGGAAGCTGCACAGGTATTGAAAAGGTATCAGTAGTATTGTTAAGGATTCGAAAGACAGTTGTTTTAGAGGGATGATAGGATTGGGACATTTATTATTGCCGTTATTTTTAGCGGCGCTAGACATTATCAGTACGGCAGCGGCTTTACTGCTTTCAGCGTATTTGCGGTTTGATGTAATTGTGCCGGAAAAGTATTTAGATCTGCTGGCCATGCAGCTGCCGTCATTTATTATACTGACGCTGATGTTTGCCCTGATATTTAAGCTTTATGACCGCATCTGGCGTTATGCCGGATCCAGTGAACTGCTGGCAGTTACAGGAACTGCTGTCTGCGCAGCATTCAGCTGGTATGCGTATTCACTGCTTTTAGACAGTCTGCTGCCGCATAGTATGTATATCATCTCCGGCGTATTGCTGCTGCTATTTTTAGGCAGTTCGCGGCTGGCGCTAAGAGTCTATAATTATCTGTCGTGCAAGCCAGGGTTCAGTGCGAGGTTTTCTAAAAACAGATGCTTTAAAAAAGTACTTATTATTGGTGCAGGTGATGCGGGAGCAGTGATAGCCCGTGAAATAGAACGTTACCATAGCGACGGCAGAAATGTCGTCGGTTTTATAGACGACGACGAGGAAAAAATCGGTAAGCGGATGTTTGGCGTCAAAGTAGTGGGGAACAGGTTGGCAATTAAGGAAAATGTAGCCAGGCTGGGCGTAGAAGAGATTATTGTTGCGATACCGTCTGTCAAAGGAGAAGCCTTAAAGCAGATCCTGGAAATCTGTAAGCGTACAAAATGCAAGCTGAAGATATTGCCGGGCGTATATGAGCTTATCAATGGCACAGTCAGTGTCAGCCAGCTGCGCAATGTTGGGATCGAAGATCTGCTGGGCAGAGAAGCTGTCAAACTCAACACAGCAGCGGTCAGCGCTTATCTCAAAGACAAGATCGTGCTTGTGACCGGAGCAGGCGGATCTATAGGAAGCGAGATCTGCCGTCAGATAGCAAAAATGCAGCCGCAGAAAATGCTGCTTTTAGGCAAAGGCGAAAACAGCATCTATGAGATCATGCAGGACTTGAACGCAACTTATCCCGAACTGAAAAAAGTACCGATCATCGCCGACGTGCGTGACCGGGAAAGAATAAAAGGGATTATGGACTGCTTTGCACCGCAGGTAGTCTTTCACGCAGCGGCGCATAAGCACGTACCGTTAATGGAGTACCAGCCGATTGAGGCGGTAAAAAATAATGTACTGGGAACAAAAACAGTAGCAGAAGAAGCTGCAGCGCATAACGTAGAGACCTTCGTTATGATCTCTACTGATAAAGCAGTTAATCCGACCAGCGTAATGGGTTGCACGAAACGGGTAGCCGAAATGTTTGTGCAAAGCATGAACGGAATCTGCAAAACCCGCTTTGTCGCCGTACGGTTTGGTAATGTTCTGGGCAGCCGCGGCAGCGTTATCCCGCTCTTTAAAAAGCAGATCGCCAAAGGCGGGCCGGTAACCGTAACGCATCCTGACATGAAAAGGTATTTTATGACGATACCCGAAGCCAGTCAGCTTGTGCTGCAGGCCGGAGCGATGGCCAAAGGCGGCGAGGTTTTTGTATTGGATATGGGTGAGCCGGTCAAGATCTGCGATTTGGCAAAAACACTGATTACTTTGTCTGGGCTGACACCGGAGAAAGACATAGAAATAAAATACACAGGGCTGCGACCTGGTGAAAAGCTGTTTGAAGAACTGCTTTCAGCCGAAGACGGCACAGAAGAGACCTGCCACGAAAAGATTTTTACGGCAAAACTCAAAAAAGTCAGCAAAGAAAAAATGGATATGTGGGTACAGAAGCTGTTGGAACAGGCGGATGAAGAAAACGTAGTAGGAATGCTGAAGAAAGTAGTTCCTACATATACACCAAACAGAAACAAAGGTTAGAGGGGATTGTAATGGGAAGGAAACTTGCGATAATTGGGGGCGGTGGTCATGGAAAAGTGGTCAAAGAGGTGGCTGAGAGTATGCTTGATGAAGATGGTAACGACCTTTATGCCAGTATAATTTTTCTGGACGACAAAGCACCTGAAGCAGTTGGCAAAATTGCAGAAATGGCTGATTATTGCGAAGAATATGATATGTTTGTTGGTATAGGCAACAATAAATTTAGGAAAGAGCTTCTCAAAAATCTGGAAGCACTAAACAGCCATATCCCGGTGTTGATACATCCAACAGCTTACATCAGTCCTTCTGCAAAAATAGAAAAAGGCACAATAGTTGAACCTAAAGCATTGGTAAATGCAAATTCTTTAATAAAAAGAGGTAGTATTATCAGCGTAGGTGCTATTGTTGACCACGATGTTTTGGTGAATGAATGTTGTCACGTAAATGCCGGCGCTATTTGCAAAGCAGGCAGCAATATAGAGGATTGTAGAAAACTCGAAGCAGGAGAAGTTGTGAAGGGGTATTAAGTATGTACAAGTTTTTTTTTAAAAGAGCAGTAGATTTTATTCTGTCATTATCTGGAATATTTGTTTTAGCTTTGCCAATGATTGTAATAGCTATAGCGGTTAAACTGGATTCACCCGGCCCTGTTTTGTTCAGACAAAAGCGAGTGGGTATTCATAAAACATACTTTAATATTTTAAAATTTCGAACTATGAGAACTGATACACCTCACGACGCACCTACACATCTGTTGCAAGGTGCAACCTCATATATTACCAAAGTGGGCGGTTTTTTACGCAAAACCAGTCTGGATGAATTACCGCAGTTATTTAATATTCTTGCAGGTCAAATGAGTGTAGTGGGACCCCGTCCTGCCTTATGGAATCAATATGACCTTATCGAAGAAAGAGATAAATATGGGGCAAATGATATTAAGCCAGGTCTTACCGGATGGGCACAAATCCATGGTCGTGATGAGCTGGGAATTGATGTTAAGGCAAAGCTGGATGGAGATTATGTAAAAATGATGAGCTTTTTCTTAGACGCAAAATGTTTTTTTTGCACTATTGGCGTTGTTGCTAAAGCTGACGGTATTGTTGAAGGCGGAACTAATGAGTTAAAGAAGCGTGTCAAAAAATGAATATTTTGGTAATTTGCCAATACTATTATCCAGAAGAATTTCAAATAAATGATATTTGTGAAGAACTGGTTAAGCAAGGCCATAAGGTAACTGTTCTAACAGGATTACCTAACTATCCAACTGGGATAATACCCAAAGAATATTTAAATGGCAATAGACGTTGTGAAATAGTTAACGGTGTTGAAATTATAAGATGCTATGAAAAACCAAGGAAAAAGGGGATCATGGGATTAGGTTTTAACTACGTTAGTTATTGTATTAGTGCAAGCTTAAAAGCTTTGACTTTGCATGGCTATTATGACGTAGTATTCGTGTATCAGTTATCTCCAGTGTTAATAGCAATACCTGGTATAATATACAAACTAAAAAATAATAAAAAGATGTATCTTTATTGTTGCGACTTGTGGCCAGATTCTATAAAAATATTAGGTGTAAAAGAAGAAAGTATCATTTATAAAATTATAGATAAAGTATCAAAATATATTTATAGAAGTGCTGATATTATTGGCGTTCAGTCCGGAGCATTTCAAGATTATTTTAAAAGAGTACATTTTATTGATAAAACACGTATGGTATATATACCACAATTTGCAACAGATGAATATTCAAGTGATTATTCAAATATGTTACATGAAGGATTCAATTTTGTGTTTTTAGGTAATGTCGGTTTGATTCAGGATTTAGAGGGTGTCGTTAAAGCGGTTGCTTCAATAAAAGATCAACGAATATTTAAAGTACATATCGTCGGTGATGGAAGCTTTTTAAGTACATTGAAAAAAATGGTGACGGATAAAGGATTAGATGAATATTTTGTCTTTTATGGAAGAAAACCGGTAAAGGATATGCCGATATATTATCAAATTGCTGATGTTTGTTTATTGACATTAAAAGGTGATAGTAATGTTGGAATGACTATCCCTTCTAAATTGCAAGGATATATGGCTGCTGGAAAACCGGTGCTAGCCGCAATTAATGGCAGTGCAAAAGAAATTATAAAAGATTCTGAATGTGGAATATCAGTTGAGGCCGGCGATTATAGAGCGTTGGCAATGGCCATGATAAAAATGATAGATGAAAAAGAGAAACTTGTTAGCTATGGTAAAAACGGACGCGAATATTTTCTAAAAAATTTTACAAAAGAAAGATATATAAATAATACAGTCAATATACTTGACTCATTAGTGGAGGCGCATAAAAGATGTTTACAAGCAAAACACTATTGATTACAGGAGGTACAGGTAGTTTTGGCAACGCTGTACTTAAACGATTTTTGGCAACAGATATTTGTGAAATTCGTATTTTTTCACGAGATGAAAAAAAGCAAGATGATATGCGTCATGAATATCAGGTTAAATATCCTGAATTAAGCAATAAAATTAAATATTATATTGGTAATGTCCGGGATTTGCGGTCGGTTAAGAATGCAATGTATGGTGTTGACTATGTCTTTCATGCAGCAGCTTTAAAACAGGTACCGTCCTGTGAATTTTTTCCTGTAGAAGCGGTAAAAACCAATGTGCTGGGAACTGAAAATGTCTTAACAGCTGCTATCGAAGAGGGCGTGAAGAAAGTCATATGTTTATCTACAGATAAGGCAGCCTACCCGATTAATGCTATGGGGACCAGTAAAGCCATGATGGAAAAAGTTTTTGTAGCTAAATCCAGAACCGTTGACCCTGATAAAACGCTTATTTGTGGCACTCGTTACGGCAACGTAATGTGCAGCCGAGGCAGCGTTATTCCGCTTTTTATTGAGCAAATTAAGCAGGGTTTACCGTTAACTGTAACTGAACCAAAAATGACACGCTTTATCATGAGTCTTAAAGAAGCCGTTGAACTGGTAATGTTTGCTTTTGAGAATGCGCATAATGGCGATATCATGGTACAAAAAGCGCCGGCCAGTACAATCGGTGACCTGGCGTTGGCGGTAAAAGAACTGTTCCGTGCAGATAACGAAATTAAAATTATCGGCATCCGTCATGGTGAAAAAATGTACGAAACGTTGCTCACAAATGAAGAGTGCAGCAGAGCCATTGACAGAGGAGATTTTTACCAGGTGCCGGCTGATAACAGAGATCTGAATTACGATAAATACTTTAGCAAAGGCAACAAAGAACGCAATACGCTAACTGAATTTAACAGTAGTAACACCGAACTCTTAAATGTTGATGAAATAAAAGCTAAACTTTTAACTTTGCAATATATAAAAGATGAGTTGGCGGCATGGGAGAATGAAAAATGCAAATATTAGTATTGGGAGCCAGCGGTATGGCCGGGCATACCATTGCCTTGTATCTGTATGAGGCAGGCCATGATGTGACTGCTTTAACAAGAAAACCTTTTGATTTTCTAAAAAATGTCACCTGTGACGTAACTGACTTTGCAACGCTGGAAAGAATTATAAAAGATGGTAAATTCGATGCAATTATCAACTGCGTTGGGATTTTAAACCAATTTGCTGAAAATAATCCGGATCAGGCTATTTTACTAAATGCCTATTTACCACACTTTTTAGCTAAAACTATTAAAAATACAAAAACCAAACTTATCCAAATGAGCACTGACTGCGTATTTTCGGGGAGACGTGGTACTTATAATGAAGCAAGTATTCCTGACGGGGAAACTTATTATGATCGAACTAAGGCGTTAGGAGAAGTGCATGACAGTAGAAACCTGACCTTTAGAAACTCTATTGTGGGACCGGATATGTACGAAAATGGTATTGGTCTCTTTAACTGGTTCATGAAACAAAACGCACCTATTGGCGGTTACACTAAAGCCGTCTGGACTGGAGTAACCACATTAACTCTGGCGAAAGCCATGGATGCAGCGCTGGAAACCAATTTAAGTGGATTATACAATCTGGTTAATAATGACACCATCAGCAAATATGAGTTACTGGTATTGTTCAACAAGTACTTTAAAGACGGTAAATTGCAAATTAACGAAAATCCTGATTTTATCTGTGATAAATCCCTTGTTAACACCCGCAAGGATTTTCCTTTTATAGTACCGAGTTATGAAATTATGGTCCAGGAAATGCATGAATGGATCATTAGTCACCAAGAACTGTACCCACACTATTTTTAATAAAAGAGGCGGAAAATGAAAAAGTTAAAACTTATGACTATAGTTGGTACCAGGCCGGAAATCATTAAGATGTCTGAGATCATCAAGAAATGTGATAAATACTTCGATCACATTTTGGTACATACAGGTCAAAATTATGATTACACACTTAACGAAGTGTTTTTTGAAGAACTGGGATTAAGAGCGCCTGATTATTACCTTGGTGTTGTTGGTGATAACCTGGGGCAGACGATGGGCAATGTTATTGCAAAATCTTATGAACTGATGTCAGAAGTAAACCCGGATGCTATTATCGTACTTGGTGATACTAATTCCTGCTTGTGTGTAATTTCGGCTAAACGCCTTAAAATACCAATTTTCCATCTAGAAGCCGGTAACAGATGTTTTGATGAGAACCTGCCGGAAGAGGTTATTCGTCGTATTGTAGATGTAACAAGTGACGTGAACCTGTGTTACACAGAACATGCAAGAAGATATCTTAATGCCGCTGCCGTGCCTAAAGAGCGTACCTATGTTGTTGGCTCGCCGATGGCCGAAGTACTAAGTAAAAATATTGATAAGATTAATAATAGCAAAGTGTTAGACACTTTAAAACTTGAAAAGTGTAAATACATTTTGTTATCTGCTCATCGAGAGGAAAATATTGATAATGAGCAAAATTTTATGGCTCTTATGAATGCCGTAAACGCTATGGCAGAAACTTATAATGTGCCTGTAATTTACAGTACACACCCTCGCAGTAAGAAGTTTATTGAGCTTAGAAATTTTAAGTTTAATCCCTTGGTCAGAACTTTGCAGCCTTTTGGTTTTTGTGATTATAATCACTTGCAGCAAAACGCGTTTTGCGTTGTTTCGGACAGTGGTACTGTTCCTGAAGAAGCGGCTTATTTCAAATTCCCTGCAGTATCAGTACGTACAAGTACGGAACGCCCCGAGGCACTTGATAAAGGTGTCTTTACTATTGGCAGCATAACTGCTGAACAGGTTCTGCAAGCAGTTAACCTGGCCGCAGGTATGAACAAAGATGGCGATTTGAGCGTTGATGTGCCTAATTATGTAGATGAAAACGTAAGCATTAAGGTGGTAAAACTGATCCAAAGCTATACAGGCATAATTAACAAGATGGTTTGGAGAAAATAGTTTATGAATGTATTAGTCTATGATGTAGCGGCCAGTTCTGGCGGAGCTTTATCTGTGTTAAAGGATTATTATAACAGTTACGTAGCCAATAGCGATGGTAACCATTATTATTTTGTGATTAGTACACCTGAACTGGCAAGTACTGCTAATATAACGATACTGCGCTATCCGTGGATTAAAAAAAGCTGGTTTCATAGACTGTGGTTTGATTATGTTGTGGCGCCTGAGCTTGTAAAAAAATTAAAAATTGATACAGTTTTTTCGCTGCAAAATACTTTGTTGCCACGTATAGGAATACCTCAAACAGTGTATTTGCATCAGGGACTTCCTTTTGCAAAATATAAATTTTCATTTTTTGAAAATAAAATTTTTTGGATATACCAGAATGTAATAAGCAGTTTTATATTTGACGCTGTGAAAGATGCGCAAAAGGTCATAGTGCAAACCAAATGGATTAAAGATGCCTGTGTAGAAAAGTGCGGTGTAAATCCAGATAAAATTGTGGTAGAGATGCCTGAATTAGATAAAACGCAATTAAAGAAGTGGGCGGATACAACAGAAAGCAGACGCACGTTTTTTTACCCGGCAACGCCGCTATTATATAAAAATCATAGGGTGATACTGGAAGCCTGTAAAGCATTAAAAAATCAGGGAATAAATGATTATAAGGTTATCTTTACCTTCAATGGTACAGAAAACAAGCTGGTAGGGGAGTTAAAGACTTTTGTTGATAAGTATGAGTTGCCTGTTGTTTTTGCGGGTGTTATGACGCGTGAGTGTGTATATGAACAATATGCTAAGTCGGTTTTGATATTTCCGTCATATATTGAAACTTTGGGTTTACCGTTGTTAGAAGCCAGATTAACTGGTTGTCCTATAATAGCAGCCGATACTCCTTTTGCAAAGGAAATACTTGATGGGTATAACAATGTTGCATATTTTGGACAATTTGACAGTATAAGATTGTATCAAATACTTTTAATATTTATACAAAGAGAGAAAAAATGAAAAACTTTTATACGTTATTGGTGGTCCTTTTCCCATTACTAGCATCATATAGAAGCCCGGTGCCAGGTATTGATTTTGCAACTTTTACCTTAGTAATTTTTATACCTGTAGGGTTGTATTGTGTCAGAGAGAAAACAATACAATTAAGTAGCAGATATCTAGGGCAGTTGTTTTTTTGGATATTAATATTTTTTACTAGTATATTGCACTATTTTTCATTGCAAGGTGAAACTACGGTGATTGTAATATTACGATATTTAAAATTTGTAGTGCTGATATCTAGTTGTTTATATTTTTGTAATGTAGACTTATTTCAAAAAGAAAAGGGAGTAAAACTGTTAATACAAGTCGCAAAGTTATCGTCTGTCATTATTATAATTCAACAGTTAGCATTCAGTTTTGCGGGCATTGCGATTGAATTAGTATATAAACCGTGGGTAATTAATAGTTTATATGACGGTGTGTTGGATTTGACATCTTTGACGTTATACAGGCCAACTTCGTTTTTTTTAGAGCCGGCATATTTCTCACAATATGTTGTAATGGCATTGGTTTTTGCTTTGTATCATTGTGGTACAAAGGACAGCGATATTATCTTATTGTATATTGGGGTATTAATGTCAACTTCTGGCAGTGGCATTATCATTGCTACGTTGCTTATTGTCATACATATATATAACAGAATGTTTAGTAAAATTAGAATAGAGAAGAAGATTGCTTTTGTAATATTAGTAGTATTATTACTATCATTAAGTAGTTCTGAAATTCTGAAAAATTCAATTGATCGTATTGATATTGCTAAAGAAACAGGCAACAGTGCATTTTGGGCTAGAATGGGTGGATATTTGTATATATTGAATGAATTTGATATAACAACACTTTTGATAGGTAATGGTTTAGGGAATATTCCGCCTGGATACTTTAATGGAGTAGCATATATAGTAGCGACTATAGGTGTTGTGGGATTGTTATTATACCTATTAGCCTATGTATATACTTTTTATAAGGTGGGAAAATGTCAAAGGCTTATAATCATTGTTTATATATATTTTTTGCTTGGTGCACAAGTATTCTCGCCAACTTATCTTTTGTTCTTTCTATCACTAGTATTGGCTAAAGATAATTATTATATAAAATCAGAAACTGTAGAGGGTTCTAAATGAAACATATAGTGTTTATTCTGGGCAGCTACTACCCCAACTATTCTGCAGTAGGGATGTGTTTGGGTAATTTGGCGGATTGTTTTAGCAAGAACTATAAAGTAAGTATAGTTTCTATGCGTACTAATTTGGATGAACCAGATAACGAAGTCTATAATGGACAAGAAATTTATCGGATAGCTACACCAGAGATGCTGCTTCGTTATAAGGCGGTAAAAAATGATAATAAATTGCTGTTGCAATTACTGCGGATATGGCGTACAGGTAGGATGTTATTGGGAAAAGATTTAATAAACCAAGCTTTGGTTGACGCTTATACTCAAGGCATAAATAGGATTAAAGAGCCTATTGACATTATTATACCAACCTGTAATCCCATGGAATCAGGCATTGCCGCACTTGACTATAAAGCGAAGGTTAGCCAAAGGGTTAAAATACTGCCAGTACTATTTGATTTGTTTGCAGAACGTGAGTTTTTAAACAGGTTTAAGTGGAATAAAAAAATAAAAAATAACCGGGCCATAGAAAAAAAGTTGTTTGAAGTAAGTGAGCATGTATTTTATGTTCATAATTGGAGCGAGTATTTAGAGCGAAACTTTAAAAAATATACTGGTAAGTTTACGGAGATTGAGCATCCGCTACTTGTACTACCAGAAAGATTTTCAGGAATGCAGATAACAAATAAAGTACCTATAGTTGTATATACAGGCACTGTTGATATCATTAATCGTAATCCGAAGTGGGCGGTAACACTATTGGCAGAAGCAGCTAAAAAAAATAAATTTGAAGCACATTTTTATTCTTTTGGCAATGGTGAGCAGGTAATAACAGCTGCTGCAAAACATAGTAACTGTATACATGAAATGGGACGGGTGACTACTCAGGTAGCGGCTAAGGCAAGATCAGAAGCAGATTTGCTGTTATCTTTGGGAAATAAAAATACTTCGCAGATTCCCAGCAAGCTATTTGAATATATAGCTACAGGTAAACCTATCATCCACTTAGCTGTCAGTAACAACGATCCGGCTATAAGTTTATTGGCAAGCTATCCGTACGCTCTTGTGCTCGTTAATGATAGTGGTGACGATTGCACAGTTCAATTAGTTGACTTCATAAAGAAATATAGTGGGAAAGAGCTGGATTTTCCTACTATAAGCAAATTATTTCCCGAGGCCTTACCCTCTACCACATGCAATACATTAGGGGGGTACTTCTGACCTTTACAGGGAGCCTTACAAGAAATTATGTCGAGCCTGATTATTTACTGCGGTTGTTAAGTGGTTGTAGTGATTATAAGCTCAAGTTATTCACGACAGGCAGCGCGGTGACAAATATATATAAATATCCTAAGGCTTATGTAATTCTAAATGATTGGATATCAAAAAGTGAATTGGTGCTGGAGTTGGAGACCGCTAATGTATTGGTTAATATAGCGGAAGTAAGTGGTAGGAATGTGTCAAGTAAGATTTTTAGCTATATGTTGGTTGGTAAACCCATTCTCCATATTTACTATGCTGACGATGATGTCAATTTGCAGTATTTGAGAAAATATAGTTTAGCACTGTGTATTAAAGCGGATGATATGAGATTAAATGAGAATTGTACGATGCTGGCAAAATGGTGTGTGTTTGTTAAGAATCGTAATAGTGATATTTTGAAGTTAAATAAAGAATTTGAAAAATGCAGTGCTGCACATATTGCAAAAGAAATTCAATGCAGGTTCTAATTTAGGGATGGAGGAATGGTTGCATGAATAAAGCCATATTAAAACGGAATTTGTCTTTCTCCGTTGGCAGTAATGCTATTTCTCTATTAGTTTCTGCATTAATGATATTTATTCTGCCTAAGATTATGTTGCCTGATGATTATGGCGGCTGGCAATTATATTTGTTCTACTTTTATTATACAGGCTTTTTTCACTTTGGCTGGCTTGATGGGATGTATTTGCGTTATGGTGGCAGTAACTATGAAGATTTAAATAAGACTCTTTATGGTACACAAATTGCCTGTCTTATTGGATTAGAAAGTCTTTTGGCTATATGTATAATAATTGGTACATATATATATATAACTGAGCCAAACTTAAAATTTGTTCTAACAGCAGTATCAATCACTGGCACGCTAAATATATTAAGGTCTTTTTATACTTTTGTTTTGCAAATGACTAATAGAATAAGCGAGTACGCTAAAATTACTGTTGTTGAGCGTATTCTTTTTGCATTTGCCATCTGCACTTTTGCTATTAGCGGATTAACATATTTTGAACAGTTGGTTTATTTGGATGTTTTAGTAAAAATTATTGCATTATCATATGCAGTGTGGGTGTGCAGGGACTTGTTTCAGGGATTATGTTCTGTTGCAGCAGTATTTTCTGAAATAAAAAGTAATGTTCTTGTCGGAGTAAATTTGATGTTTGCCAATATTGCTTCAATGTTGATAGTTGGAATCTTAAGGTTTTCTGTTTCCAGACAGTGGAGTTTGGCTGTATTTGGCGAAATTTCTTTAACATTGGCTTTATCAAGTCTGCTAATGGTATTCATTAACGCTATAAGCATAGTATTATTTCCCGCATTAAGGACTGTTGATAAAGCACGATTAGCGGACCTTTATATGAAGGGCCGAAACTTGTTAATGCCAATTTTGCTGGCAGGACTTATTTTATATTTCCCTCTCAGCGTAGTTTTAAAAATGTGGTTGCCAAAATATGTTGATAGTATTTCTTGGATGGCTATTTTATTTCCGGCCTGTGTTTATGAATGTAAGATGCAAATGCTTATCAATACCTATTTAAAATGTCTTAGACAGGAAAGACTAATGCTAAATGTTAATTTAGCGGCAGTGTTTGCAAGTGCTGTCTTGGCGTTGATTACAGCTTATTGGTTGCATAATCTGACATTGATAGTACTTGCAATGGTTACTGTTTTTGCGATTAGAAGCAGCGTAGCTGAGTATTGTTTGAGTAAAATATTGAAGGTTGATGTTGGAAAAGATTTATTGGTTGAGTCACTTATGGTTGTATTATTTATTGTCTGCAGCTGGGCAATTGGTGATGCACTAGGTGCTTTGCTATATAGTTTTATAGGAGGGACGTATTGTTGGCTAAACAGGGATCGTATTAAACATGCCTATGAATGTATTGTATGTAAATCAAATAAAAAAACATATGAAAGGTGATACATTAAAGAACTATGAAAAAAGTTGGAATTGCAACCTATATTAAAGGGCATAATTATGGTTCCGTACTGCAGGCACTGGCATTACAAGATTTTATTGATGAGCGGGGTTATGATGCTTGGATAATTGATTTTTTGGATATGCATCTGATGCATAACAAATTTATGAGACTGCTGGTTTTGGCAAAGAGCAGTACTTGCTTTTTGAAAAATCCGGGTTTGTTTATCAAGTTTATAAAGGAACGAAAATTATCAACTAAAAAAATAGGTGAAACTCCAAATTTTATAAATGGTATTTTTAAAAATTTTCATAAAAACAACTTAAAGTACGATAGTAGTAATTATTTTGTAAATCGTAATTTTGCTGCATTTGTTTGTGGCAGTGACCAGGTCTGGAAATTAACAGTGCCTGGACTCCATGCTTTTTTCTTTTTACAATTTGCACCTCCACAAAAAAGAGTTGCGTATGCGCCCAGTTTCGGTTGTGATTATTTACCAAAATATAATAAAGCCAGATTATCTTCATATTTGCAATCTTTCGCATATATTTCTGTGAGGGAAAAATCAGGTCAAGAGTTACTAAAAAGGGAGTTAGGACTTGATATTCCACAAGTACTTGATCCTGTTTTAATGGTAGGTAAAAATTATTGGCAAAATAAAATAAGAAAAATAGAACCTTTGATCCAAGGCAAATATATCCTATGTTATTTTTTGAATAATAGTACCTGTGGGGAAGCAGTAGCAATCAAACTTAGCAAAAAAACAGGCTATAGAATTGTCTGCATTGTTACTGGTAACAAAAGTACTAGTATTGGAGATAATTGTTATCCTACACCATTAGAGTTTGTAAAACTTATTGATGAGGCGGAATATGTTGTTACTGATTCTTTTCACGGAGTGGCCTTTTCAATCTTGATGAATACTAATTTTTATGTTGTTAAACGCGAATACATAGTTGAAGACGGCCAGCAAACACGTATAGATTCGATTTTAAATATTGTAGGACTGGAAGAAACATTAGTCAAAAGTAGTTTTGATTTTCATAAGGACATTATTTGTTTTAAAAAAATTAATCTTATTTTAGAAAAAGAGCAAGAAATATCCAGAAAATATTTAATAAATGCATTGAGAGATGTTATTGAAAGGGGGGATAAATAGATGGATAATATTTGTAATGAAGACATTTGTACAGGTTGTGGTGCATGTAAAGCAATATGCCCTACTAATAGTATAATACTTAAGGCTAACGAAGAAGGCTTTATTATGCCAATGATTAATGACATGAGTTGTATTAACTGTGGTAAATGCAAAGAGATGTGTCCGAGTAATAATTCTTTGAACAGAAACAAAGCTGTATTTAAAGTTTATGCGGCGCAAAATATGGACACAAATGTTTTGAAGAATAGTACTTCCGGCGGTGCGTTTGCTGCTTTAGCAATTCCGATATTACAAAGTGAAGGGGTTGTTTTTGGAGCGACGATGGATACTAGATTTAACGTTAAACATATAAAGGTTAGCAATGAAAAAGAATTGCAATTATTACATGGATCGAAGTATGTGCAAAGCAATACAGCTAATACTTATAAAGAGGCTGAAAAAGAGTTGAAAGCAGGAAAGAAAGTGTTATATGTAGGAACGCCTTGTCAAATTGCTGGATTGTATGCTGTTCTTGGTAATTCCCATTATGATAACTTAATTACTGCTGATTTGGTGTGTCATGGGGTTGCACCACAGGCTTTATTCAGAAAGTATTTGGATGAGCTTGGGAAAAAAGAAAATTCACCGGTAGTTAACTTTCAATTCAGAAATAAAGAACAATTAAGTGAACAGTATAACAGCAAAATCTCTTTTCTCAACAGCAAAATCTCTTATGTTGATTGTATAGATAATGACTATCTTAGCTGTTATATGCAACTTGCTATATATCGGGAAAGTTGTTATAAATGCAAGTATGCTAATATTCCAAGAGTAGCGGATTTTACTATAGGAGATTACATCGGTGTTGATTCTAAAGTAGTAAATAAAAATATTAAACAAAAAGGCATATCGGTTTTGTTGGTCAATAATGAAACGGCTTTGAAATATTTTGAGGAGATTAAGCGTTATTTGAAATTATGGGAACGACCTTTGGAAGAAGCAACGAGTACAAATTTGTGCTTAATACAGCCTTCTAAAAGGCCGGAAATAAGAGATTTTATTTTTGCGGATAAAGAGTTAAGCGTTCACGAACTTCGTAGTAAGTATTGCAAAGTCAAGCTGAGACATAAGGTTGCTACTTATTTAGGATATGACAGGACTTTAAAGGTTATAAAATTGGTGCAAAATGCTAAGAATTTTTTTGTAAAGCGGTAGAATTAATATAATAAGTTGTTTGAAAAAATAATTTGCTAAATATCTATTTGGAAGTTTGTTGGAGTTGGAAAAAGTAATGAATTTTAAGGGGGATATGGTTCATGTGCGGTATTGTTGGGTATATTGGTTGCAGGCAGGCGGCATCGGTGTTGCTGGATGGATTGTCAAGGCTTGAATATCGTGGTTACGACAGCGCAGGCATGGCTGTGCGCAGCGGTGGCAGTGATGTAGTCGTTGTCAAAGCTAAAGGAAGGCTAAAGGCTTTGTCAGATAAAACAGATGCAGGCCGGATGCTTGAGGGCACATGCGGTATTGGACATACTCGCTGGGCTACCCATGGTGAGCCCAGCGAGCTGAATGCTCACCCACATATTTCAGATGATTGCGCCGTAGTTGGCGTCCATAATGGTATTATCGAAAACTATCAGGAACTGAAAGAGAAACTGCTTAAAAAGGGCTATGCTTTTAATTCGCAGACAGACACCGAGGTGGCAGTTAAGCTTGTAGATTATTACTATAAAAAAGATGCCGCAGCGGACCCTGTAAAAGCGTTAAGCCGCGCTATGGTACGGATTCGCGGCAGTTATGCCCTGGCCTTGATGTTCAAAGATTATCCGGAAGAGCTTTTTGCGGCCCGTAAGGACAGCCCGATGATCATAGGAGTAGAAAAAGGTGAAACCTATATTGCAAGTGACGTACCGGCAATTTTAAAATATACCCGCAATGTTTACTATATCGGCAACATGGAAATTGCCAGACTGCAGCAGGGCACAGCAACCTTTTATAATCTGGATAAAGAAGAAATAGATAAGGAATTGGTAGAAATCACATGGAATGCCGAAGCCGCCGAAAAGGCTGGCTTTGAACATTTTATGATGAAAGAGATCCATGAACAGCCTAAAGCTGTGCGTGATACACTGAACTCTGTATTGAAAGACGGACTACTTGATTTATCTAGTGTGGGTCTTACTGAAAGCGAGATTGGCCGTATCAGCCAGATTTATATCGTTGCCTGCGGCAGCGCCTATCACGCAGGGGTAGTAGGACAATATGTTATAGAAAAGCTGGCTCGGGTTTCGGTACGTGTAGAACTGGCCAGTGAATTCAGATACCGTGACCCGATCTTGGACCCGGATGGACTTGTGATCGTGATCAGTCAGTCCGGCGAAACGGCCGATACGTTGGCAGCATTAAGGGAAGCAAAGCAGCGTGGTATAAAAACACTGGCGATAGTTAACGTTGTAGGGTCAAGTATCGCCCGCGAGGCTGATAAAGTATTTTATACTCTGGCGGGACCGGAAATTGCAGTTGCTACTACTAAAGCATACAGTGCGCAGCTGATTGCCTGCTATGCAATTGCAGTTGAATTTGGACGGTGCAGACAAACGGTAAGTGATGTTGACTATAAGCGTTATCTGGAAGAGCTTGCCGTGCTGCCGACTAAGATCAATAAGATTATTGAAGATAAAGAGCGGTTACAGTGGTTTGCTGCCAAACATGCCAATGCCAAAGATATTTTTTTCATTGGTCGCGGGATAGATTATGCCGTTTGCCTGGAAGGCAGTCTGAAGCTGAAAGAAATAAGCTATATCCATTCTGAAGCTTATGCGGCCGGAGAGCTTAAACACGGTACGATCAGCCTTATTGAAGACGGGACTCTGGTAGTAAGCGTGCTGACGCAGCCGGAGCTGTATGAAAAGACCTTATCTAATCTGGTAGAGGTAAAAAGCAGAGGTGCTTATTGCATGGGGCTTACGACCGTCGGTAATTATAAAATTGAAGATACAGCAGAATTTGTGACTTATATTCCGCAGATTGAGCCATGCTTTGCGGCCAGCCTGGCTGTAGTGCCTTTGCAGCTTTTAAGTTATTATATATCATTGGCTAGAGGCCTTGATGTAGATAAACCAAGAAATCTGGCTAAATCGGTAACAGTAGAATAGTAAAAAAGAAATAAAACGAGGAGCGTGCAGACGATGAATAAGTTTGTAATGGCAGGAATTGCTGCAAGTGTTATAGCGGTCAGTGGTGTGGCAACAGCGTCGCCGCTGGTAACGGCAAATGTGCCGCTGGACAGCAGATATTACAGATATATCGACAAACTGGAAGGAATGGGTTATATCAAAGACATGCCGACAGGCACCAGACCTTACAGCCGTCTGGATATGGCAAAATGGATCATGGAAGCACAGCATAAAGCACAGACGAAACCAATGCCAGGCTATCTGAAAACTTATTATGAAGAAATGCGCGCCGATCTGGCAGAAGAAATTGCTTATTTACAGGGTGCAAATACAGACTATGGCAGCAACATCAAGCTGCGTGCTGTCGAAGCCAGGCTGGCTTATGGCGATATGCGGCAGGATTCCTATCGCTACCGTAAGGGTATCAATGCTTCCTGGCAGCCGCTGAACCGCAATAACAACGGCTATAGGTATGGCGACGGCATTAATATTATCGGCGCAGCAGAGATCTTCGGCAGTTTGAATAAAGATCTGGCTCTGAGCCTGACGCCAAGGTTCAGCTATGATAAAGATCAGCATGGTGACGCCAGTATTGAAGAAGGCTATGTAAAAACACATCTGGGCGTCTGGGGGATAGAACTTGGCAAGCAGGCTGTGCAGTGGGGGAAAGCTCCCTTTGCTATGAGTAACAATGCAACGCCGCAGACGATGCTCAAGCTGAATCTACTGGAACCGCACACCTTTGATAACGGGTTTTTAAAATTTCTGGGCAAAGCTAATGTCAACGTTTTTTACAGCCGTTTGGAAGGTAATCGGGCAGACAAAGCGCATACTGCCGGGATAGCAAACTGGCAGTGTGAAAAGGATCATGCCGGGCTGCTGGGAATAAGGGTTGATATAGTGCCGACAGATAACTTGTCTTTAGGTCTTGAACGTGTATCCATGTTCAAGTCTTTAAATAAGCATTGGATACTGGGTGATAATGCCGAGAGTGACGACCAGTGGAACGATATTGGCGGTATAGACCTGCGTTACCGTTTTCCTGGTGTCCAGCTTTACGGCTCTTTGTATGGCGAAGATCAGGCCGGCGGGTTCCCCAGTGAGCATGCCCGCAGTGTCGGTGTGTATTTCCCGCAGCTGTTTGGCGGTGACGGTTGCTGGGATATGCGTCTGGAGCTGAGTGATACTAATAATTGGTGGTATGGACACTGGTATCTTGTTAATGGCTGGACCTATAAAGACGATATTCTGGGTGATGCCATGGGTAAAAATACCAGAAAATATTATGGCAGTATCAGCCATTATCTGGCTAACGGCGACAGGATCGGTTTGGAATATACCAGTATGGATATGGACCGTGCTGCTGCCAGTAATCCGCGTGTACATGAAGTGCAGCTGACCTATGCGAAAAAGCTGAATAAGTCTTTGTATCTGGATAGCGTACTTGGATATGCCAAAATCAAAAATGCGGATTATACCAGTGGACGCAGTGACAGCAGCAAACTGGTAGCTGTAGGCTTGCGCTGGGAATATTGATAGAGTTACAGAGCAACGGTCAGTAAGTAAAAGCAGTATTTTGTAAAAATAAAGATAGGAAGATTTTAGAATGTATATCAAACGCTATTTGGAGACGACAATTGAAAAACTGAGCGGTTGTTGTAAGGTACTTCTGGTTACTGGGCCGCGTCAGGTAGGAAAGACGACTTTGCTGCGCAGGCTGGCAGAAGGCAACAGGACTTATGTGACGATGGACGATATCAACGTACGCAGCTTGGCAATGACGGAACCGGGGCTGTTTCTGCAGCGGTATAAACCGCCGCTCTTGATCGATGAGATCCAGATGGCGCCGAAGCTGCTGCCGTACATTAAAATGTACGTAGACGAGCATGGCAATAACGGTGACTTTTGGCTGACAGGGTCGCATGCTTTTGATTTGATGGAGAACGTCACAGAAAGCCTGGCAGGCAGGATCGGTATCGTTCATCTGCTTGGGTTCAGCCATGCCGAAGTAGCCGGTCTTGGTGCGGGAGCTTTTGTGCCTGAAGAAAAATTTTTACTGCAGCGGGCGCAGGAAGCTGAGATACTGCCGATGCGTGATTTGTTTGAGCAGATCTGGCGCGGCAGTATGCCGGCGCTGAACAATGCCTCAGAGCAGGACTGGAACAACTATTACTCTTCCTATGTGCAGACCTTTCTGCAGCGTGACGTCAGGGCGCTGACCCAGGTCAATGATGAACTGCAATTTTACAGGTTTTTATGTGCGGCAGCCAGCTATACCGGCAGTATGATCAACTATGCGGCGCTGGCCAAGGAAGCGGAGATCACTGCGCCAACGGCGAAGCAGTGGCTGAAGGTACTGGCAGCGGCGGGGCTGGTATATTTACTGGAGCCGTTCATGCATCCAAATTTAAAATATGGTGTGAAAGCGCCGAAGGTATATTTTACCGATACCGGCCTGGCTGCTTATCTGCTGCGCTGGAGTAATGCCGAGATCTTGGAAGCAGGGGCAATGTCGTCGAGCTTTTTGGAAACCTGGGCGGTGATGGAGATCTACAAGAGCTTCAGTAATTGCGGACAGATACCGCCGCTTGGTTATTACCGTGACTTTAACAGCCGGGAGGTAGAGCTTGTGCTGAATGTTGATGGCAGCATACATCCTTTGGCGATCCGCAAAAGCTCAAGCCCGGTGAAAGAAACGAAGAAGTTTGATATCCTGCGGCCGGTGGCAGAGGGAGAACGGGCCTTGAAATTAGGTGCAGGCGGCGTGATCTGTTTTGCCAATGATCTGCTGCCAATAGATGCCAGAAACTGGTATATACCGGCCGGGCTGTTGTAAATAGATGATAGTATAATTAAAAAGCTGATAAATATAGGCGTTTAAGCGCTTCTATTTATCAGCTTTTATTGTTTATTTCCTCACCCGCAGGCTCTGCGCGGTGAAGGTAACTAACGGTATATAATTTTGTTTTTCAGCATAGGGAAAGACGAACAGTCCGTCAAAGGCTTTCTGATTGCGTTCGCTGTGGGTAAGTACAGCCATGCAATGCTGTCCGTCGGCCGTACAGCTGAGATAAAGATATTGAACGATCAGGTTTTCTGCTGTCCGTCCGCTGCCCGCATCCACTATTTTGACGTTGGTGATCTGCTTGGGCAGCTCCAGCGGCGCCGGGTCAGTATTGTAAGTATAACGTGGGGCTGGGATATATTCGTATTCCTCGTTCGGTCCTAATGGCGGCAGCGGTATCTCGCTTCTGTTTTTGAGCGCTTCGCTGAAGATCCGGTTTTTAACAGGATCATTTTCTGTGGCGGCAAAGGTCATCAAAACAGTGTTGCTTTGGGCCCGCATCAGCATGGGACCTGCAGCAGGCAGTCCGGCAAGGGTATCATTACCGAAATCCTTGGGCAGCGACAGGCTGTAATAAGGATCGCCGTTATAGGAATAATAACAGCTTAAGGAAAGGAGTGACTAAAAAATGCCAAATAAAAATAATAATAACAGAATGGGAAGAATTGGTGAAGAATACAA